>Ga0208742_1000013_pt1 | contig 87879 bp, 94 predicted proteins | sample CryBogCBH28Sep08_FD_184601 | JGI IMG/M metagenome (GOLD analysis project Ga0208742, IMG submission 184601) | Freshwater microbial communities from Crystal Bog, Wisconsin, USA - CBH28Sep08 (SPAdes) (version 2) | ecosystem: Environmental > Aquatic > Freshwater > Lake | place: Crystal Bog... | reverse complement strand
TAACCATGCATAACTTTTCATGGATACGAGCATTGACAGAAAAAGGTACTTTCGAAACAGCCACTCTAGAACACTTGGGTCTCTTACTCTCCCAATGGATACCGAAACTTTTAATCCGTTGGTCGTGGGTTCGAATCCCGCCCGACCCACCATTCTTCAAGTCACTCCGTAGAAATCCTCACTAAGAAATTCCATAGGCAAAGCATAGACAACTTTTTGCATTGGTTGTCTGAAAATCATGGATTATTTTTTAGATTTTCGGATGCTATCAATAAACAGTTTTAATGCAATAAGAAAAAAACTAATTGCAATAAGATGTTTGTAATCTAACTGACTTAATAATCCATAACCGCCAATTATTAATCCGGCAAAAAATACCCAAAGAATTATATGTCCAATAATGTTTAGCAGTGCTAATCCAAAGATTACTAAAAGAATAATTAGTAAGAAGAAAAACATAAGTATTCATTGTAATTCTTCTTAAAATTAAGAGATATAAAAAGTTATAAATTACCATTAAATAGCTATAGACATAATATGGTTATTCGTTGATAATTCCAGCCATTCATGAATACGCTAATTAAATCAAAACTATACAAAAACAGCATTCATTGCTGTGCAGTCATTGTGTTATCTTTTTCTGCAATAAACGCTTTTGCTAATGAAGATGTTTATGATCCACTGGAAAGTGTGAATCGTATTGTTTATAAAATTAATGACGTTGTAGATAAAGCAACACTTAAACCCATAGCTAAAACTTATCAATCTTATACCCCCGATTTTCTTCAATTAGGCGTTTCAAATTTCTTTAATAATATTCGTGATTTTGTCACGCTAGCTAATGAGGTATTCCAATTAAAACCGAGAGAGGTTTTTAATACTACAACACGTATTACTCTTAATACTACAATTGGATTCTTAGGCATATTTGATGTTCATAGCAAAGCTGGTGGTGAGCGAAGTTATGAAGATTTTGGTCAAACACTAGGCTGGTATGGTATTCCAAGTGGACCATACCTAGTTTTACCTATTTTAGGTCCTTCCAACATAAGAGATGCGACAGGTTTTGTGATCGATGAAGTTTATCCTTACGCATTAGATCCAATTTCACACATTCAAAGTAATTCCATTTATTACTCTGCAATTGCAGGACAAACTATTGACATGAGAACAGGTCTTCTTGAAGAGACTGATATGAGAGATGAGCAATTTGACCCTTATGCTTACATGAGAGATAATTATTCACAATATAGACAGCACTTAATAAAAGATGAATATGACGAACTAAAAGCAAGCGAAATCACTATACAAAAATAGCGTTAAGTTTTAATTCATTATGAAAAAAATCTCCACACTCATAACATTAATATTTCTTATTAGTTGTAGCCAATACAAAGATGCAAAATTACTTTGCACAGGTGAGATTAAGAATGAAATAGCGGGACATAAGTCTGTAGAGAAGAATCAGTTCGTCATCTTAAAAATTAAGGATGATAGTGTGAGAGTCTCAAAAAATAATAAAGTCTTTAGAGAGTGGGTAAAAGTATGTGATAAGGGCAGTAACCCATCAGCTACCAAAGATCAGCTTTACTTTAATGTTAGAAGTTGCGAAGCTAAACCTGAAAATGAAGATTCAAGTCTTGTATTTGAGGGCACATATAATTTTTCCTCCAAAAAACTAGATATTAAACAAAATGAGCAAGAAGGTAATCTAATTGGAAGCTTTACTTGCCAAACTGCAAATTTAAGTCAAATAGATTATAAGAAATAGGCAATAAAAATGCCCCGCTTCTAGCTTTGGAGTCTTTTAGGCGGGGCAAGTCAAATGCAATAATTCAAACGGTATTACTTAGCTTCAGCTTTCTCAGCCTTTTCTTTTTTTTCATGCTTAGCTTTATGTTCTTTTTTCTCGTAAGCTGGTTTTGCATGCGCTTCTTTTTTAACTTCGGCTTTAGCATCAACTGGCTTTGCGTCTTCAGCAAAAGCACTCATTGAAATAGCAAATAAACCTGTCATAACTAATGCGATTAATTTTTTCATAATTATCCTCTTAATAATATGTAAGTTTAAACATGACTAACATGTAGTCATACTGCAGAGACTTAAGCTTGTATTCAAAAGTTCACTTTTGAATATTGTAAATTGAGTATTATTTGATTTAAATCAAATTTAGACTTATTAAGTCAATTTACCTAAAAAGATCGACCCTAGCCATGGTAGGCTTTAGTATCGTAAGCATGCATAATTTTTCATGGATACGAAGATTGACAGAAAAAGATACTATCGAAACAGCCACACTAGAAAACTTGGGTCTCTTACTCCTGCAAAGGTTACCGAAACTTTTAATCCGTTGGTCATGGGTTCGAATCTCGCCCAATTCACTATCTTTTTTGAATCAATTCCTAGAATGCCAGGCCTTAGCGGACGCTAAGATTTCTCTTAGGTTGTAATTAGGTTCCCAATTTAAAACTTCTTTAGCTTTATTTGCGTTTGCGACAAGCACAGCTGGGTCACCTATTCGTCTTTGCGATTCAATTGTGCGAGGATTTAACCCTAAATCTTTTAATACCGTTAAAATTTCTTTAACTGAATAGCCCTTGCCAGTACCTAGGTTAATAAAATCAGAATTGCCACTATCAATAATATATTCAAGCGCTTTTATATGTGCCGATGCTAAATCTTCTACATGAATATAGTCTCTAATTGCTGTTCCATCTTTAGTTGGAAAATCATTTCCAAAAACTTTTAATTCGTCACCACCAAGAGCGGAGTTTATTGCTAAAGGTATTAGATGCGTTTCAGGATTATGATTTTCTCCAATTTCATTATTTTTGTCTGCACCAGCCGCATTGAAATAGCGAAGTGAAATATGAGTTATTTCTTTTATATCAGCAAGACTACTTAGAATCCTTTCAATCATTAATTTACTTACACCATAAGGATTAATCGGACTTTGGGGAAATGATTCATCTATGGGATTATTAGTTTCTGCTCCGTATGTTGCACAAGTACTAGAAAAAACAATATTTTTAACGTTAGCGTTTTTCATAGCATTTAAAAGTGATAATGTGCTGCCCACATTATTATCATAATATTTAAGTGGATTGCTCACAGATTCTCCAACGAGAGAACTGCCAGCAAAATGAATGACTGCTTCAGGTTTAAACTTGTGAAAGGTTTCTTTTAGTAATCCAGTATCTCTTAAGTCGCCGATAATTAATGGCCCCCATTTTACAAACTCTTTGTAACCTGTTGATAGATTATCAAAGCAAATAGGTTCATAGCCAGAGTTTGCAATAAGCTTGCATGTATGTGAGCCAATGTAACCAGCACCGCCAGTGATTAATATTTTTTTCATTTAATTATATGTATTTATCAATACCATTTTTGCAGCGAACCAATTTTTTCTCTAAAGTATTTAAGTAAATTTTGTGATTATGATCTAACATTTTTCTAGAATTTCCTTCATGATGGATATGGTATGCAACAGCAGAAAATCTTAGATCTCTTCTGATAATTTTGGAGTTAAGCATTCGCGCTCCAAATTCAGAATCTTCTCTACCCCATCCGATAAAATCTTCGTTAAATCCATTGATCTTTAAAGCATCATTTTTATAAAAGGCCATATTGCAAGTTTGAAGCATATTTAATTTATTAATATAACAAGTCCCTGAAAATATCGATGAAAGGAATGTATTGTTAATGCCATATCTTTTACTCTTCAACCCCTTATCAAAATTTTTAAAATGAATATCTTTTGTTTTCATAATCTCATTTGATTTTTGCTCGGATAATTTAGCTCTCATTCCTTGAACAAAAGAATTTTTTCTCGCAAAACAAATATGGTCTCTTACAAAATTTGGATGAAGAATCATGTCCCCATCAATCATAATAATATAATCGCTTTTAGCTTTAGCTATAGCTTTATTTCTAGACATGGCTGCTCTAAAACCTTCATCTTTTTGCCAGGAATGGATTATTTCCAATTTAAAATCTTTTGAGAATTTTTTAATAAGACTAGCGGTCTCCTTATTACTTCCGTCATCCGCCACAATAATTTCATCAGGCATTCTTAGTTGATTTTTAACTGACTTCAAAACAAGAAATAATGCTTCTGGCCAGTTATATGTTGTAATAATTAGACTTACTTTAAATTTATGCATTTCGTTAGATTTTAAGTTAATTTTTTATTAGTCTTTACTTGAAGAATTTCTAGGGGACTTTTTTTCGGGTAATATTGTTTTGCAACTGGAAGATGGAATGTTTGTTCCATCATATACTGTCCTGACATTGCAGCATGCGATGCTTGATCAGAAAAGCAAATCCATACACTGCCAGGTTTAAATGGCATTGTAATTTGTGGAGATTTTTTTTGATATTGCATATCTGACTTCATTGCATCATGCAGTCCAAGCATAATATGATCATATTCGCTTCGCAGCGCTTTAGTGATACCTAATAAGTTAATTAATTTTGCATAAATATAAGAATAAGGCTTTATTTTTTCTAAATACCTCTCAACAATGTTTTCGAAAGGCTCGCCAATTCTCCAAACTCTTGGGACACCTTTTGGATTGAGGTTTATGAAAACTCTTAAAATTCTTTCTCCATAATTTGGTCTTGATGGGAATGCGTCAACATGTAATCTTTTATCATCTGCACGCCAAGAAGTATTTCGCGAAACTACATCAAGAGGTCTAAAGCTTGTGGGGGCTAATTTTAGGTATGGTTTATATTCTGGAAATGCAGAATATATAAGATTTTTTGCATGATTTCGAAAGCGCTCGATCATGGCTTTAAGTGCTTTTATATCCTCTTCTGTTCCAATCGCCCCTTTAATTGATCCATCTGAATTCAAGCTGATATTTCTTGTATGGGGCTCTATGATGGTGGGTGTGAAAAGTTTTTTTTCGTGCTTAGAAAGCTTAAATTGAAGACTTTCGAAATATATAACTTTTCCGTCTTCAATAGCTTTAGCCCATTTTGGCTTGGGCTTCTGAAGAAACCAAGATTTGCTTTCGATTTTAATTAATTGTTTATAAGATCTTTTTTTCACAATAAATAACAATGATATGTAATTGGGAAATAATAAAGTAATTTGATATTGAGTTGGTTATTTATTATGTTATGTGTTGCATTGAATTAAATAAATTATGTTTTTTTGATAGCATTTTATCTATTGAATGGCGCGCCCGAAGAGATTCGAACTCCTGACCCCTTGGTTCGAAGCCAAGTACTCTATCCAGCTGAGCTACGGGCGCATAAATGGTAGTAATGATATAAAAAGTGGCGCGCCCGAAGAGATTCGAACTCCTGACCCCTTGGTTCGTAGCCAAGTACTCTATCCAGCTGAGCTACGGGCGCGTGGTGACATTATAACTTAATGATATTGAATAATGGCGGAGAGCGAGGGATTCGAACCCTCGATACAGGTTTAAGCCCGTATGCTTCCTTAGCAGGGAAGTGCCTTCGACCACTCGGCCAGCTCTCCGGAAGCGCGAACGATACGCTAAATTGCTTTAAAAATCAATTTCTAACGCCTATGCGTCAAGCCCAAAAGCTTTATGAAGCGCTCTTACCGCAAGCTCTAAATATTTCTCATCTATAAGCACTGAAATTTTTATCTCGCTTGTTGAGATCATATCGATATTAATACCTTCTTCGGACAATGTTCTAAACATTTGGCTTGCAACACCAACATGTGAACGCATACCAACACCCACAATAGAGACTTTTGCAATTTTATCGTTTCCATTTACCTCTCTAGCACCCACATGATCCTTAACCTTTTCATTAAGAATTGTTAGGGCCTTATTTAAATCATTTTTATTAACAGTAAATGTAAAATCTGTCGTTCCAACTGCACCTATGTTTTGAATAATCATATCGACGTCAATATTAGCGTCTGCAATAGGGCCTAGTATTTGATAAGCAATGCCTGGTTTATCCGGTACCCCAAGAACGGTTACTTTTGCTTCATCACGATTAAAAGCAATACCTGAAATAATGGGCTGTTCCATATTATTTTTTTCCTCAAATGTAATTAAAGTACCATCACCTTCTTCCTCGAAACTTGATAGCACCCTTAACTTAACTTTGTATTTACCTGCGAATTCGACAGATCTAATTTGAAGTACTTTTGATCCTAGACTTGCCATTTCAAGCATTTCTTCAAAAGTAATTGAATCTAATTTTTTAGCTTCAGGTACAACTCTTGGATCTGTCGTATAAATGCCATCAACATCTGTATAAATTTGACATTCATCGGCCTTAAGAGCGGCTGCGATTGCAACGCCAGTAGTATCAGAGCCTCCACGCCCAAGAGTGGTAATATTACCTTTTTCATCTACGCCTTGAAATCCAGCAACGACAACGACATAGCCATTATCTAAATCATCTTGAATATTGTCATGATCAATTTTTAAAATTCTTGCTTTAGTGTGAGCATCATCCGTGAGAATTTTGACTTGAGAGCCGGTATAGCTTTTGGCTTTGATACCAAGGTCAATTAATGCAAGAGCTGTCATGCCAATGCTCACTTGTTCGCCTGTAGATACCATTACATCTAGTTCACGAGGATCAGGTTCTGCCATAATTTCTTTGGCTAAACCAATGAGCCTGTTAGTTTCTCCAGACATTGCAGAAACTACAACTACCACTTGGTGTCCGAGTGACTTATATCGAGCTACGCGTCTTGCAACAGCCCGAATTCTTTCTGGTGTTCCAACTGAAGTGCCACCATATTTTTGTACAATTAAACTCATAAATTTTAATTAAGAATTATTTTCTTTATTTTAGTTAAGCAATCATTGAAAGCTTGATCAATAAGTTCTGGTTTTGATCCACCAGCCATTGCTAAGTCAGGCTTGCCCCCGCCTTTACCTCCAATTGCAATTGCTAATTCACTAGCAATTTCACCCGCTTTTATTTTACTTACAAGGTCCTGTGTCACGCCAACGGCTAAAGTGACCTTGCCTTGATCAACACCACTTAAAATTATAACTGCACTTTTAAGTTCTGATTTAAGTTTATCAATGGTCTCTCGTAAGCCCTGCGGATCAAAAGCACCTAATTTTTCCATTACGACTTTAATGTCTCCTACGGAAATAGCTTTTTTAGATAAATTACCGCTTTCAGAAGATGTAATTTTTGATTTCAATTGTTGGATATTTTTTTCTTGCTCTTTTATCTGTTCTTGAATTTGATCAATTTTGTTTAAAAGTTCTGTGGAAGGCACTTTAAGGTCATGAGCTAGACGATCAATGATTGAAACATGCTCATTCATGTAATGAATAACATTAAATCCCGTTGTCGCTTCAATACGTCGAATACCAGATGAAATTCCTGTCTCTGAAATAATTTTAAAGGCACCAATATCGCCTGTTCTTTTTACATGCGTTCCGCCACATAACTCTTTGCTTGATCCTATGCTAAGGACTCTAACCTCATCAGAATATTTTTCACCAAAGAGCATCATGGCACCACTTTTCTTAGCATCATCTAAATGCATTGCTTGAGCTTCGGTATCAGTATTGTTAAGTATTTCTTGATTCACAAACATTTCGACAGATTTAATTTCATCCGCACTTAATGGATGAGGGTGAGAAAAGTCAAAGCGTGTTTTCATAGCATCAACGAGAGATCCTTTTTGTTCTACATGAGAACCTAAAGTATTTTTTAAAGCTTTGTGAAGTAAATGAGTTGCTGAATGATTGCGCATAATATTTTTTCTTATGTCATTTTCAACTGAGGCTGTAACATCATCAGAAACTTTTATGCTATTTGTTTCAACAACACCATAATGCGCGAAAATTTTTGCTTTAATTTTTTGTGTATCTTCAACTCTAAAAAGACCATTTGAAGTTTTAATGAAACCTCTGTCACCTACTTGACCGCCAGATTCTGCATAGAAAGGAGTGGTATCAAGAATGACAATACCTAAATCGCCTTTGACAAGTTCTTTTTTAGATTCATCTTCTTTAAATAAAGCCAGCACCCTAGCTTTGCATTCAGTGACTTCATAACCTTTAAATTCTGTAGCTTCTCCACTATAGTCGACGTTCATTTTCATTTTAAATTTATTGGAAGATCGAGCCATTGACTTTTGCGCTTCCATTGCCGCATCGAAACCTTTTTGGTCAATTGAAATATTCTTTTCTCGACAAATATCAGCGGTTAGATCGAGAGGAAATCCAAAAGTGTCATGCAGTTTAAAAGCAATTTGACCGTCAAAAGTTTTTTGTTTTTTTTGAGTAAGTTTTTGAATAGACTCTTCCAGAATATTCATGCCATTTTCAATAGTTTCGAAGAATCGTTCTTCTTCTTGCATAAGTGACAATGCAATTTTCTGTTTATTTTTTTCAATGTCAGGATAAGCTTTGCCTAACATATGCACAACATCATCAACTAATTTATAAAAGAAAGGTTGTCTGCAGCCTAGCTTATATCCGTGTCTTATAGCTCTACGAATAATTCTTCTTAAAACATATCCGCGACCTTCGTTGCTTGGAATCACACCATCCGAAATTAAAAATGTGCAAGCCCGTATATGATCTGACAACACCTTTAATGAAGGATGAGTGATGTCAGACGTTTTTGTAATATTTGCCGCTGATCGAATGAGTGGCACAAACAAATCTGTTTCATAATTAGCATGCACACCTTGAAGCACGGCACTGATCCGCTCTAGACCCATGCCTGTATCTACCGAAGGTTTTGGCAGCGCATGCATGACACCTTTTTCATCGCGGTTATATTGCATAAAAACAATATTCCAAATTTCAATGAAACGATCGCCATCTTCATCTTTAGATCCAGGAGGTCCACCAGGTATATGATTTCCGTGGTCATAGAAAATTTCGGTACATGGACCACATGGGCCTGTATCACCCATCATCCAAAAATTATCTGATGCATATTTGGCGCCTTTATTATCACCAATGCGGATAATTTTTTCAGGCTGAATGCCGATTATTTTGACCCAGATGTCATAAGCTTCATCATCTTCACTGTAGACTGTAACCAGAAGTCTGTCTTTGGGTATTTTGTAAATTTCAGTGAGGAGTTCCCATGCATACTGAATGGCATCTTTTTTAAAATAATCACCAAAACTAAAGTTTCCGAGCATTTCAAAAAAAGTGTGATGTCTTGCTGTATACCCCACGTTTTCTAAGTCGTTATGTTTTCCACCCGCTCTGACACATTTTTGACTTGAAGTTGCTCTTGAATAGTTACGTTTATCGAAACCTAAGAATACATCTTTGAATTGATTCATACCTGCATTTGTAAATAGCAAAGTAGGGTCTTCTCCAGGAACCAATGAGCTTGAAGTTACAACTTGATGTTGTTTTTTCTTAAAAAAATCTAGAAATATATTTCTAATTTCTTCGCTAGAAAGCATTGAATGATTTAATGAGGTCGACATACGCTAACTATTCTTCCTTGGCGTTCAATATTTTTTTTATGAGAGAAACATCAAATCCGCGACTTTGAAGGAAGCGAGCTTGTTTTGACCATTCCTCTTTAGAGGATGGGAGAAATTTAAATTTTTTTTGCCAAACCTGTTTTGCATATAATAATTCTTGGTTTTTAAGGGGGCTAAGGTATCGCTCAATAAGAGCCTGGTCTATCCCTTTTTCTTCAAGTTCCCTAACAATTTTATAACGCCCAAATTTATTCTTTTTTGCATGAATAAATTGTTCGCAATACCGCTCATTAGAAAGCCATCCTTCGGATACTAAAGATGACAAAAAAAGATTTAACGCCTCTTCATTCAATTCAAGCGTTTGAGCGTATTCACTTAATTTTAATTTTAATTCGAGATGCGAATATTCTCTTTTTGCTAGGTAATAAAGCGATCTTTTTTTAAGTAAAATTAAAGGATTATTTTTTGTGTTACTCAGTTTCGTCAGTTTCCTGTGGCGCAGTCATTGCTTCGCTCAGAGCTGATGAGTTCGCTCTAATCTTATCTTCAATTTCTTGAGCAATTTTTGGATTTTCTTTTAAAAACTCTCTTGCGTTATCCTTGCCTTGACCAATCTTTTCGCCGTTATAGCTATACCATGCGCCTGCTTTCTCAATAAATTTCAATTGAGCGCCAATTTCAATGATTTCACCTTCTCTTGAAATACCTTCACCATAAAGCACATCAAATTCTGCTTGTTTAAATGGAGGAGCGACTTTATTTTTAACCACTTTAACTCTTGTTTCGGCACCCACAACTTCATCACCTTTTTTAATTGCACCAATGCGACGAATATCAAGCCTTACAGAAGCGTAAAATTTAAGAGCATTGCCACCGGTTGTTGTTTCAGGATTTCCAAACATTACGCCAATCTTCATACGAATTTGATTAATAAATATGACAAGTGTATTTGTTTTTTTAATATTGCCTGTTAATTTTCTCAATGCTTGAGACATCAGTCGAGCCTGAAGCCCCATATGTGAATCACCCATTTCACCTTCAATTTCTGCGCGTGGTGTTAAAGCTGCTACCGAGTCAACCACCACAATATCTACCGAACCACTTCTTACAAGCATGTCTGCAATTTCAAGCGCTTGCTCACCTGTATCAGGCTGAGAAATAAGTAAGTCTGGAACAACAACCCCTAATTTGGCTGCGTATTGAGGGTCAAGGGCATGTTCAGCATCAATAAAGGCAGCTACACCACCTAGTTTTTGCATCTGAGCAATAACGGATAGGGTTAAAGAGGTCTTGCCTGATGATTCTGGACCATATATTTCAACAACACGTCCTCTAGGAAGGCCGCCAATGCCAAGTGCTATATCAAGACCTAAAGAGCCTGTTGAAACAGACTGAATATCTTCGATGACATCGGAATCATCCATCCTCATGACAGAGCCTTTTCCGAATTGTTTTTCGATCTGCGCTAACGCTGCAGCGAGTGCTTTACTTTTATTGTCATCCATCTATATTTGCCTTTAATTAAAGTGTTTTTTATCACTAATAATTATTTCATACTTGGGGGTTTAAAGTAAGCGCTAAGACCTGATTTAGTGCAAATAGACAAGAAGATTTACGTATGTTTTCTCTTGATCCAGGGAAGATTTTTGAAGCATTAAAAACGACCTTATTTTGATAAGCAATAGCAAAGAAAACAGTGCCTACAGGCTTATCAATTGATCCTCCTGAAGGACCGGCGATGCCAGTAATTGATAAAGCGATATCAGCGTGACTCGCATCGAGTGCCCCTAATGCCATTTCTGACGCAATTTCCTTACTTACTGCGCCGAATTTTGAGAGTGTATTTTGGTTAACCTTAAGCAATTCTATTTTTGACTCATTGCTATAGGTTATAAATCCTCGGTCAAACCAGACAGAGCTTCCAGGAATATTTGTGAGTTGTTGACACACCAATCCTCCAGTGCACGATTCAGCAAGCACAATGCGCAAATTACGCTTATTAAGAGCGCTGCCCAACTGAAAGCATGCATCTTGAATTAATGTATGAGCCATTGAATTGAAAAATAAACTATTAGCGCAAAAAAAGCGGCGACATAATCATCGAGCATGATGCCTAATCCGCCGCCTATGCGTCTGTCTATATAACTAATTGGGAAGGGCTTCCAAATATCGAAGATTCTAAAAAGTATAAACAACTCAAAAATTTGAAAAATATTTAAAACGGGATGAGCAATAATTAACATTAAAAAAAAGGCTGAAATTTCATCCCAAACAATAGCACTCGGGTCTTTAAGCTTTAGTGCATGAGCTGTTTGGCTGCAGACAAAAATACCTCCAACTGTAAATAAAAAAGCAACTATTATCTGTATTAAAAAACTATAAGAAAAAATAAATAAATAAAGAGGAATACCGACAAGAGTGCCTAAAGTGCCCGGTGCCTTTTTTGAAAGTCCAGCTCCAAAACCTAGCGCTATAAAATGTGATGGGTGTTTGAGTAAGAATTTAATATTAAGCAAAATGATCAAATCCCTTAGGGTTGAATTTTATTGATTTTCCTTGCTCGCTTAATATACTTAGAGACTTTTTCTTAATGATGGTACCGATTATATTGACAGGAGTGTTTGTTTTTTTTGCAATTTTTTTGATATAAGATCTATTTTTTTTAGCTGCTGTAAATAGTAGTTCATAATCATCGCCACCATTCAATAAAAATTGGTATTGTTTTGTTGTGTGAATAAACTTTTCACATGGTATGTCATTTAGGAATAGAGAGGCGCCTACTTTTGATGCTTTTAAAATATGCCTTAAATCTTGAATAAGACCGTCAGAAATATCAATACAACTATTTGCATAGCGAGATAAATGAGAGCCTAAAGAGGTTTTTGGAATAGGTGTTTCAAGCGCTCTTATACATTTAATTTTTATACGCGGCGGTAGTTTTAATTTGCCTTGAAGACTTGCTAAACCCATTGATGCAAGGCCTAATTGACCCGTTACCCAAATATCGTCATTAATTTTTGCACCAGATCTCAATAAAGCTTCATTTTTTTTGATTTCACCCATAATGGTGATTGAAATACTAAGTGGCCCTTTAGTGGTATCACCCCCAATAAGATCAATGCCGAATTTATCTGCACACCTAAAAAAGCCTGCTGAAAATTTCTTAAGCCAAGCATGATTTATTTTTGGTAGTGATATTGATAAAGTAGCCCATTTAGGTGAAGCACCCATTGCTGCGATATCAGACAAATTAACCGCTAATGATTTCCAGCCTAATTGAGATGGATTTGTATTTTTTAGAAAGTGAGTATTTTCTAAAAGCATGTCAGAAGAGATGACTAATTGATAATTCTTTTGAACATTAATCAGTGCTGCATCGTCGCCAACACCTAAAGCAGTTTGCTTCGTTTTTTTCTTAAAGTAGCGGTCAATAATTTGAAATTCTGAAGTCATTATTATTTTGCTTTGGGCCTAAAAGTTTTCACAATATATTCATGGGTTTCAATAAAAGGCCCATTTAAAAGATCGATGCAATAAGGCACTGCAGCAAAAATGCCATGTACTATTACTTCACCTTGATCATTTTTTAACCCTTCAAGTGTTTGTGCAATAGATTTAGGCTGGCCAGGCAAATTGATTATAAGTGTATTTTTTCGAATAACGGCAACTTGTCTCGACAGAATTGCAGTTGGAACAAAATGTAAACTGATTTGACGCATTTGTTCGCCAAAGCCAGGCATCTCACGATCTGCAATAGCTAGAGTTGCTTCAGGAGTTACATCTCTTAAAGCAGGCCCTGTACCTCCTGTTGTAAGCACCAAATCGCATAGTTCGGTATCCACAAAATTAATTAATGAAGACTCAATGAGAGATTTTTCATCAGGAATAACTTTTTCTATAGTTTTAAAAGGTGAGCTTAAAGCCTTTTGAAGCCAAGATTTTAGATTGGGAATGCCTTGGTCTTCATATTCGCCTTTTGAAGCTCGATCGCTAATTGAAATGAGCCCAATTTTAGTGAACTTATTTTTCATGATGAGTCATAATTAGTGAAAGCTTGATCATAACATTATCGCCTTGAGAGGGTTCTATGCCATTTAAACTTATTTTTATAATGCTGAATTTATTCAGTATCTTAGCTGTCGCTGAAGAAACAAATGTATTCCAAGCAAATTATCTAACTCAAAGTAATAGCAATTTACATTCATTGCAAAAAAAGCCCGATACTAAAATTTATGCTGGCATGAATAAAGAAAAAGACAATATTAAAATGTTAGAAGATGGATATGATTTAATGGGTACCTCTTCATTTCAAGGGCCATTTGTAGAGCCTAATCAAGCGCTTAAGCATGCTCAGTCTATTGAGGCGGATGTGGTTTTAGTATACGACCGAAAAATAAACGAAATGACTCGATCTGCAAGACTAAGACAGATTCATGATGAAATGAAAAAAGAGCATAAGGGTGAAAAAAATGCTGTGATTGAGGTGAGTGAATCAGATTTAAAAGATAAAAATAGCAAATTTGAATTTTATGCAACGTATTGGGCTAAGTTGCCACAACCTATTTTAGGTTTACACCTTATTAAATTAACCACAAAAAACTCAGACACAAAAGAGACGCAACAGGAAAAGGGTTTAAAAGTTGTCGCAGTTATTAAAGATTCACCGGCTTTTAAAGCAGGCATTCAAAAAGGTGATGTGATAATTGGATTGGATGATGTCAATACTGAATCACCGGAAGATTTTTCTAAATCAGTATTTAAACAACAAGGTAATAAAGTGAAAATAAAATATGCGAGAGACGAAGAAGAAAAAGAAGTGAGCGCAGAACTTAATCGTAGATAACTTTATTTTTCAATAATTTTTTTTATAAGCTTAAATAACTCACGATTATATTTAGGCACCTTGTCTTTATTTTTTTCTTCTATAGCTTCTTTAATAGTATTTAATAAAATTAATTTTTCTTCAGTAGGAAATATAGTTAAGAAATCATTAATGCTCTCAGGCTCTTCAACTAATTTTTTTCGCCACAATTCTATGTTATGAAAATGTTGTTTTTCTTTAAGTTCTTGTTGATCCCAAAACGTCATAATGGTATTTAATTCAGTTGAATCAAAATTTCTCATGAGCTTGCCTATATATTGACTTTGGCGCCTTTTGGCACCATTGCTTGTAATTTTTTGCATGTCTAGAATGGCTTCAAATAAATTTGGAGGCAAATTTAGCGCTTTTAATTTGGATGAAGATAATTCACACAATTTTAATCCAAGGGATTGAAGATTCTCAGCCTCGAGCTTAAGTTGCGTCCTGCTGACAGTATTTTTTTCTAAATCCTTATCTTTTGCCATATGAATGTAAGTGAGCTTAAAGAGTGACTATTTCTAAGTTATGATAGCAGGGTTTACTTTTTCTTCTATCAAGACATGAAAAAAAATCAATTTGATTTGGAACATCTTAAAAAAATTGCTGACCATACTTTATGTTATGCAAAAAAAATTGGTGCGACTTCATCTGAAGTGGAAGTTAGTTATGGGACTGGCAAAAATATTTCTGTGCGCTTAGGCAGCCTTGAAACTCTAGAAATTAATAGAGATAAAGGATTCTCTGTCACACTTTATAATGGTCACCGAAAAGGTAGTTCAAGTTCGTCTGATTTATCCATGCAAAGTATTGAAGATACTGTAGACGCCGCTTTTAAGATTGCACGCTACACAGCAGAAGATCCTTTATTTGGTCTTGCCGATAAAAATCTTATGGCAATCAATATGAAAGATCTGGATCTTCATAACGCGTGGGATATTTCTATAGATCATATGATTGATCTAGCAAAAACATGCGAAGCGGCTGCGCTTGATGTGAGTCGAAAAATTAATAATTCCGAAGGTGCGAGCATTTCTTCTTCCGAAGGTATTTTTATTTATGCAAATAGTCATGGTTTTATGGGGGGGTATCCAACATCGAGACATTCAATTGGTTGTTCCGTAATTGCAGAAGAAGCATCAATGATGCAGAGAGATTATTGGTATTCATCAGCAAGACATGTTGAGGATTTGGAATCCGTTGAATCTATCGGGAAGATAGCCGGGACTCGAACTCTCTCTCGATTAGGCGCCAAAAAAATTGACACCTGTCATGCGCCAGTAATTCTTGAAGCACCAATAGCCACGGGACTTATCTCATCTCTTGTTTCAGCTATCTCAGGAGGTAACTTATATCGCCAATCCTCATTTCTTTTAAATTCTCTTGGACAAAAGATAGCGAGCGATGAATTAACGATTGAAGAAAATCCATTTCTTTTGCGTGGAGATGCTAGCTCTGTCTTTGATGATGAGGGAGTGGCGACGCATTCAAGATTATTAGTTGATCAAGGCATTATTAATGGATATCTTCTGTCTTCTTTTTCTGCAAAGAAGCTAGGCATGCAATCAACGGGCAATGCTGGTGGAGCACACAATTTAATTGTAAAGACAGGCAGTAAAAATTTAAGCGAGCTTATCAAAACAATGCACAAAGGGTTGCTTGTGACCGAGCTTCTAGGCCATGGATTGAATATGGTAACGGGTGATTATTCTAGGGGTGCTGCAGGTTACTGGGTAGAAGACGGGATAATTGCATATCCAGTTGAGGAGATTACGATTGCAGGTAATATGAAAGATATGTTAAAACAGATTGTTGCGATTGGGAATGATGTTTACAGGAATGGATCGAAACACACAGGCTCAATATTACTAGAAGCAATGAGCATTGCTTCTAGTTAATCGGTATTAATGAGCAATTGGAACTGAGTAGGGTTTAACACCCTCGTCACCATCTTTTTCACCACTTACTTTGTGATCTCTATATTGCAAGTACGTATCTCGCATGAATGCGTAAGGATCGAATGCTTGGTCACGAATATCGGTATCTTCAAGAAGATCTGCACGCATATCAATAACTTGGATGCCTACTGTTACATAACGCGAAGTATCATCGTTAATATATGAAACTGGATCAAAAAGGAATTCGTCGGTAATAAAGCCAATACCATCACGAGTGCTTGAAGGCCCAATCAATGGAAGTACTAAATAAGCGCCGCTATCAAAGCCATAGCGACCTAGTGTTTGACCAAAGTCAGCTTGAGTTCTAACACCCCCACTCATAGAGTGAACATCAATAACACCCAGCAAACCAACCGTAGTATTAACTGCAACGCGACCCGCTGTATTTAAAGCTTCTTTTACTTTAAATTGTAAAAGCTCGTTAATTGCAGTAATGACATCACGGGTATTGCTAAAGAAGTTATGAATACCTTTTTGAACAATATTTGGTGTAGCTGCTTGATAGCCTTTAGCGACCGGTTTTAGTGCAACGTTATCGACCACATCATTGAATTTGTAAATTGTACGGTTAAGACCTTCTAGAGGGTCTCTGTTTTGTTGTGAAGCACAACCAAACATAAAAAAAGTGACTAGGATTGCTAGGGTAAATTTGCTGAAGTATTTTGTCATGTGTATGTATTACTTAAATATAAAGCAAATTATCAATGAATGTTGTTTTTTTGTCTATAACTTATTGAAAATAAAGGCTCGGAGGCTTTTTATGTTGTATAAAAACAACACCCTAACTTTTAACAGATTTATATAGGGCTAAGGCCTTAATCCTCTGAGACGCATGGTCAACGACGGGCTTATGGGGGTAGTCAGTTTTTTCGATATTTTGACTGAGCCATGGGGTATGAATTTCATCATCAGCAAATTTATCCAATTCAGGGATATATTTCTTTATGAATTTACCTTGCGGATCGAATCTTAAAGATTGCGTAATTGGGTTAAAAATTCTAAACCACGGTTGAGCATCGCATCCAGTAGAAGCCGCCCATTGCCAGCCGCCATTATTAGCGCTTAAGTCGAAATCAATCAATTTTTCTGCAAAATAAGCTTCACCCCATCTCCAATCGACGAGTAGATCTTTGACTAAAAAAGAAGCAGCAATCATTCGAAGTCTGTTATGCATAAAACCCGTTTGGTTAAGCTGCCTCATTGCTGCATCTACAATAGGGTAGCCCGTTTTCCCCTCAGTCCATGCCTTATAATAATCAGGATTGTTTTCAAAAGCGATAGATTCATATTCTTTTTTAAAGGCCTTACCGAGCGCCACATCAGGGCGATGAAATAAAATTTGAAAATAAAATTCACGCCATATCAATTCATTTAGCCAAGTTTCACTCCCCTCACTAAAAGACTCTAAAGCTAATCGAAAGAGTTGTCTGATGGAGATTGTTCCAAATCGTAAATGAACAGACAAATAAGAAACGCCTTTAATTGCAGGATAATCACGCGTTTTTTTATAAAACGCTATTCTTTCTTTAAAATCTTCGACGAGTAATTTTCCTCCGGTCATACCTGTATGAACTTTAATTTTGCTGAGATTGGTTGTTTGGAATCCCATATCTTTGAGAGTTAGCAGGGGATCTGATTTAAATTGAGCAAGATTTTTGATAAACGGCTCAATATCAAAACGAGGAAGAGTAGTTTGGTTAAGTTTTTTTAAGTAATTATTTTTGTAAGGCGTAAAAACGGTATAAGGTTTTTCGAGCGCTGTGAGAATTTCGTCTTTTTCAAAAACGACTTGATCTTTAAAATCATAAAACGCAATATTTTTTTTAATAGCAAGGTTTTTTATTGCTTCATCTCGTTTAATAGCTTGTGGCTCATAATCTCTATTAGTGTAGATTACTTCAATTTTGAATTCATCAATTGCTCGGGATATAGCATCGGAAGCTAGATCATATGTCACAATTAAATCAGATTTTTTTTCTCTAAGACTTTCTTTAAGTTCTTTAACGCTTTCCCAAATAAATTCAACACGCCTGTCTTCTTTATTCTTTAAAGCATTTAAAATTTCTTTGTCAAAAATAAAAATACAAAAAACATAATTAGATTCTTGCAGCGCATGAGATAAAGCAGCATGATCGTAATCACGCAAATCTCTTCTAAACCAAACAAGTGAATTGTTATATTTTTTATTCACGATGATAAGGGTGATTTTCTAAAATAGAGCGTGCTCGATATAATTGCTCTGCAATTAAAACTCTAACAAATGCATGAGGGAAAGTTGATTTAGAGAGGCTCCATGTGAGATTAGCTTTGTGAAGAATATTTTCATGAATACCGTCTGCGCCACCAATTATAAACGCGATATATTTAAAATGTTCAGACCAATGTTCTAATTTCTGAGCAAACTCTTGCGATGAGAATTGCATGCCTTTTTCATCAAGCACAATTAAAAATTCTTTATCAAGGTGAGATAAAATTTTTTCAGCCTCACTCAATTTTTTTTGCTCTACAGAGTCAAATTTTTTTTCAGGCTTGATTTCTATAAGCTGGGGAGAAAAGTCGCGATCAAGTTTTGAAATATAACTATCAAAAGCTTCGTTAATCCAGCTTGGCATTTTATTGCCAATTGAAATGATTTTAATTTTCAATGAAGCGAGCTAATTTTTTTAGTGGATTGCTTTTTAGGAGGCTCTGCCCATAACTGCTCGAGGTTGTAATAGGCACGTGTCGTAGGAAGCATAATATGAACAATCACATCATCTACATCTACAAGAACCCATTCGCCTTCTTTCTCACCTTCAACACCGTTGATATGTACATCAAGTGACTTCATTTTTTCGCAAACATTATGCGCAAGCGCTTTTGTCTGTCTGATTGAGTTTGCGCTAGCAATCACCATAAAACTTGTCACAGTTGTAATTTTTCTCACATCAATGACCTCTATATCAAATGCTTTGATGTCTTCAAGCGCCTCAACCACCGCTTTTTTAATATCGTTCAAAGTCATCGATAATTAAGCGGCTTGAATCTGAATAGAGTCTTTTTTTGCAATAATTTGATTTTTCTCATTAACGTAAACAAGAGCAGGCTTGTATTTTTCAAGCTCTAGTTCCGAGTAATTTGCATAGGTTGCAATAATAATGAGATCGCCCGGATTAGCTTTGTGAGCAGCTGCCCCATTAATAGATATAACACCCGAATTTCTTTGCGCCTTAATAGCATAAGTAGTAAAACGCTCGCCATTCGTAATATTGTAGATAGCAATTTGTTCGTATTCTCTAATTTGGGCTGCTTCAAGCAATGTTTCATCAATCGCACATGAGCCTTCATATTCAAGCTCAGAATGCGTCACTTGAACACGATGAAGCTTAGATTTGAGCATGATTCTTTGCATAATTTGGACTTCAAAACTAGATCTAAAGGAATTCCTATTATAGCTAGTTCAACCCTGGATGCAAAATTCAATGTTATCAATAAGGCGAACAGACCCTAGCGTTGCAGCTCCTAAAATAACCATTTGATTTTCATTATGAATCGGAGTTTTAAGCGATTGGGCTGAGCGAATAGCTAAATAATCAACCATCCAGCCAGAAGCATTTAATAATCTCATGGCATCCTCTTCGATTTCTTTAAACGAAGAAGTTTTTTGCATGGCTTTATCTTTCATTACATTCATGAATTGAAACAATTGAGAAGCTTTTTTTCTATTTTCTTCTGAGAGCAAATTATTTCTTGAGCTCTTAGCTAGACCATCTTTATCTCGGACTGTATCAATGCCTATGATATGAATAGGGTAGTTAAGTTGTTTTACTAATTCTTTAATTAAAAATAGTTGCTGAAAGTCTTTTTTTCCAAAGAAAGCTAATTCGGGTTGAATGAGGTTAAATAATTTGCAGACAATGGTAGCGACACCATTAAAATGACCCGGTCTAAATCTTCCACACAAATCATTCGCAATATCTGGTAATTGAATTTCAATTGTTTGCAAAGGACCGAGAATATCTTCTCTGGATGGCACAAATACGAATGGCACATCTAATTTTTGAAGCATCAACAAATCTTCATCCAATGTGCGCGGATAGTTTTTAAAATCTTCTTTTGAATTAAATTGAAGCGGATTAATAAAGATACTTACAACGACATGCTTAGTTTTTTTTAATGCCTCTTCAATAAGTTTCAGATGCCCCTCATGAAGATTTCCCATAGTGGGAACAAACGCAATATGAGTTAATATTTTTAAGGCTTCTATTAATTCATTTTGTGTATGAATAACACGCATTTTTAGGAATGATTTTTGATAGATTTTAGAAGAAGATCTTTTACATCAATAGACTTATTTGACTGAAGCGAATCATTCAAATAAAGATCATGCGATGTATCTGAATTCATCAATAAGTCATACAAAATAAAAACTTCACCATCACAGGTCTTGCCTGAATGAAATCCGATAGTGGGAATTGATATTGTTTGCGTAATTTTTTTCGCAATGCTTTCAGGTATAGAAGAGAGAACCAACATATCAACCCCAGATCTTTCAAGCACGTTTGCATCCTCAACAATAGTTTCTAAAGCTTTTTTCATTGCATCTTCAATTTGAGCATGATTCATGCCTTGAGTAAATTGAGGCATAAATCCAATATGTCCACAGACTTTAATGTCTTTTGCTTTTAAGTGTTGAACGACAGGGGCTATTGATGCACCACCCTCGAGCTTCACCATATTTGCTCCTACTTCAATCAGCGCTAAAGCGCATTTATAAGCAAGATCATTATTTTCATAAGTGTGAATGGGTAGATCACTTATAATGAACGTTGATTTAGCTCCCTGCGCTACCGCTCGAGTATGATAAATCATGTCATTTAATGACACATTGTGTGTATTGATATCTCCCTTGATGAACATTCCCAAAGAGTCGCCTACTAAAAGAGCATGGACTTTTATTGACTCTAATATTTTTGCAAATGAAGCATCGTAGCAAGTCAGCATGGTAATTTTTTTACCACTATTTTTCATAGATTTAAGAGACGTTAAATTCATAAAAGCTGGGGATTAAAAAATTCTCGATTGCTTTTGATATTCATGATTCGTTCAATTAAAAGATCAATAGCATTTTTGTCTTTTAGGATGTTTAAATTTTCATTATTAAGAATCAAGACAGGTGAATGGTCATAGCTATGGAAAAATTGGCTATATGACTCTGCGATTGTTTCAAGGTATTCAGTTGAAATATCCATTTCAAAATCAATGCTTCTTTTTTTTATTCTTTTTTCTAAAGTTTCTATAGATGTTTGAATATAAATAATGAGATCTGGTTTAGGTGCTTTCAGTTGCAAGTGAGAAAAGATTTGATGGTAAAGATTAAACTCTTCTTCATCTAAATTAATTTTTGCAAAGATAGGATCTTTTTCAAGAAAAAAGTCTGCAATTGTTGATTCCTTAAACATATCTTTTTGCCCAATTTTTTTTATTTGATCGGCTCTTTGGAATAGAAAAAATAATTGAGTAGATAAGGCATGTCGCTTCATGTCTTCATAGAATTTAGGCAAGAAAGGATTTTTTTCAGCTTTTTCGCTTAGAAAGTTAACTGAAAATCGATCGGCTAAAATTTTTGCAAGTGTGGATTTTCCAGAGCCAATTGGCCCCTCAACGACAATATAAGGAAATTTATCAAAAATATTCATAAAGTTATGCGCTTGGCAATTTTAGGATCAAGTTCTTTGGCTATTTTAGCGATATCTCCTATAAGGGGAATAGTAATATTTCCATCAATTTCTTGGAGAGGGAAAATCACAAAAGCTCGCTCATGCATTTTCGGATGAGGAATAGTAAGTTCTGGACTATTTAGCCTTATATCTCCAAAAAGAAGGATATCTAAGTCGAGGGTTCTTGGAGCATTTGGAAATGAACGCTCCCTTTTATGCAAATGTTCTATCGTTTGAAGCTCTGATAAAAGCTCATGAGGACTGAGCTCTGTTTCAATCAAGACTACTGCATTTATAAAATCAGGTTGGTCTTTGTAACCTGAGGGCAAGCTGGAATAACAACTTGATTTCTTTATAAGTACACTCTTAGGCATACTTCCAATTTCATCGAATGCAGTGATTACCTGATCCAGTGGATTTAGAAGATTGCTTCCTATTGCAATGTAAGCTAGAACGCTCATCTTAAGTTATTTGCGGGTAAGCTCTTTAACCATTAATGATTTTTCATGATGATCAGCATCAATAAAATTTGTCCACCATATACCAATACTGTGGTCGAGCTCGTTAGACTGACATCTCAATAACATAAAATCATAAGCGGCTCTAAATCTTGGATGAAGCAATAATCGATATATTTTTTTTGGAGATTGATTTTCAAAACGAGGTTGCAATCGCCATATCTCCTTCATGGTAATAGTGAAGCGTTTGTGAATGGGAAAGAGTTTAATTTGTTTTTCGATTACTTCATCAATAGCTTGGTTAAGGCCCGCAATAGAATGTTTAAGCTCAATTTTATATTGATCCCATAATTGATGAACTTGATGCCACAACAAAAATGAAAATAAGAAGCTTGGATTACAAGATTTGTCTTGATTAATTCTCAAGTCTGTATTTTTAAGACCATTTGAGATAAAAAGATCACTTTCTTTTGATTCAGTCTCAGGTGATAAAAAAAACTGTGAGTAGATATTTTCGTCACACAGGACTTTGTAGCTATTTAATGCGTGACCGGTTAAGAAAAATTTAATGACTTCATCAAATAATCTTGAATGAGGAATCTCATGAAGCAAAGGTACAATTTTTTTGATAGGGCTTCTTGAGCCGCTATTAAGAGACATATTAAGTTTTGCACATACACGGAATGCTCTTAATATTCGAATCGGGTCTTCTTGATAGCGCTTTTCCGGATCTCCAATAATACGAATAATGCCATGCTTAAGATCCTCAAGTCCGTCATGAAAATCTACAAGCTTATGATTGGTTGGACTATAAAACATTGCATTGATGGTAAAGTCTCGTCTCATCGCATCTTCTTCTATGGTTCCAAAGTGGTTATCGTCTTTAATGACTGAGCCGTCAGCTTGAGGAATTTCTTTTTGTTGAGAGCGGTATGTGGAAACTTCAATCACTTCTCGCCCATAAATTACATGCACTAATTGAAAGCGCCTACCAATCATTCTGGAGCGTCTAAATAAATGATGTATTTGATCCGGGGTGGCGTTTGTAACCACATCAAAATCTTTAGGTTTAATTCCAAAAAGAAGGTCTCGCACAGCTCCACCTACAAGATAAGCTTCAAAGCCGTTGTCTTCTAAAACTTCTATAGTTTTTATTGCGTGGATACTAATAAGACTAATATCGATTTTTTTAAAATCGATTTCAAAATTAGATTTTTTAGTTTTTTTAAATTTTTTAAAAAAGGATTTAAGTATAGGAGGAGCGGATGACATTAATGGAGATCTATATTAGCTAATATTTTTTTTCCAAAAAACATCTTTAACTTTCTTATGCTTATTAATGACTCTGGCCAATACAAACAGTAAATCTGAAAGTCGATTTATATACTGAAGCGAGAAAGCATTGATAGCATCTTTCGAATTAAGCTTAAATACAGCTTGCTCAGTTCTTCTGCAAATAGTTCTTGCCATATGACAAAACGCTGCAGCCCTCGAGCCGCCCGGGAGTATAAATTCTTTCAGAGGAGGTAAGTCTTTATTATATGAAGTGATAATTTCTTCCAATTCGAGGACATCATTTTTTTGGATTATTTTATGTCCAGGCATTGAGATTTCACCACCCAGATTAAATAAATGATGTTGTATGACAGTTAAAATTTTATTAATTTTGGGCGGAAGATTTTCAGTGAGCATAAGGCCAATCATTGAATTAAGTTCATCTATTGCGCCCAGCGCAACAATGCGATCACTAAATTTCTTGGTTTTTGAGCCATCGCCCAAGCCAGTAGATCCTTTGTCGCCACCCCTAGTAAATATTTTTGATAACCGGTAACCCATGATTTTCCTTTCCAATCTATTGTACATTAAGCTTACTATCATCTATATTTAGATTTGAATAAAATTTACATTAAGCTCATGGCCTCATCTCAAAATAATCCTATTGGTGTGATTGACTCTGGAGTAGGAGGCATTTCGGTGCTTAAGTGTATAAGAGCTCATCTGCCTCATGAAAATTTAATCTATGTTGCGGACTCAAAGTTTGCACCTTATGGAGAAAAAGCAAAGGAAGAAATTACACGTCGCGTTTTAACTGCCTTTGATTTTTTAAATAAACAAGAAGTAAAATCTGTTGTTGTAGCCTGCAATACAGCTACAGCCGCATCAATTCAGATAGTTAGAGATAAATTTAATTACCCAATTATAGGTATGGAGCCAGCGGTCAAGCCTGCTTCGTTGATGTCAAAAAATAAAGTGGTTGGGGTATTAGCTACCTCAGGTACTTTGTTGAGTGCAAAATTTTCAGCGCTATTAGAGCATCACGGTAATGACATTCATTTTATTACACAGCCATGTTTTGGCTTAGTTGAACTTGTTGAGAAAGGCGATTTGGGGAGTTCAGCGCTTAATGCACTATTAAAAAAATACATTGACCCTCTTTTAAAAGAAGATATTGATACCTTGGTCTTAGGATGTACACACTATTCTTTTATAAAACCTGCGATTCAGAAATTAATGCCAGACCATATTAAGATTGTTGAGACAGGAGATGCTGTAGCGAATTATTTAAACAATGTGTTAATAGAAAAACACTTACTAAATGAAAATACCGTGCTAGGAACAACTGATTTTTGGACTAATAGCTTAGATCAAAATGCTGGTAATGTTATTGCAAAGCTCTGGGGCGGTGATCCAAAAAGCTTTAATTTCAAAGGTCTTTGGATTTAATTTATTTTAGTTTATATGTTGTGCCACAATAGGGGCATGACACTACCCCCGTTTTAGTAATATCTAAAAACACTTTTGGGTGAGATGAGAATAAATTTTCTTTTTGTGTAGGGCAAAACAAAGGGAGACTTTTTTGATCTACATTTATAATTTTATTATTCATATTTTAAACGTATGTAAGCCAATCTGCATATTTTTTTGATTTTCCTGTAACTGCATCAAAATAAATATTTTGTAATTCCTTAGTAACTTCTCCGCGATGACCTTTGCCGATCATCCTTCTATCCAATTCTCTAATCGGTGTGACTTCAGCAGCCGTGCCTGTGAAAAAAGCTTCATCTGCAGTATAGACCTCATCTCGTGTAATTCTTTTTTCGATCACTGGTATTTTTAAGTCATTTGCAATCTGAATGATTGTATCGCGAGTGATCCCCTCTAATGCGCTTGTGAGATCAGGCGTAATTAATTTGTTATGTTTCACGATAAATATATTTTCACCTGAACCTTCAGTAACAAAGCCGTTTACATCAAGGAGCAGGGCTTCATCGTAGCCATCTTGATTCGCTTCTTGATGGGCTAGAATTGAATTCATATAGTTACCATTTGCTTTAGCTTTACACATGGTGATGTTGACATGATGTCTTGAAAAGGAAGATGTTTTTACGCGAATGCCATTTTCAAGAGCCTCCTTGCCCATATATGCACCCCATTCCCATGCTGCAACTATGACGTGAGTTGATAAGGTTTTTGCTGAAATACCCATAGCTTCGGCACCATAAAATGCCATGGGTCTAATGTAAGCAGATTCTAACTTGTTTTCTTTAACAGCTTTCTTATGGGCATCCATAATGACGTTTTTGTCATAAGGCATTTTCATTCCAAGAATATGGGCAGAATTAAAGAGTCGATCCGTATGTTCTTTAAGTCTAAAAATAGCAGTACCTTCATTTGTTTTATAGGCTCTCACTCCTTCAAAGACGCCCATACCATAGTGAAGTGTGTGAGTAAGCACATGAGTCTTTGCTTCACGCCAAGGCGTCATTTTATTATCAAACCAAATGTGTCCGTCACGGTCTTCCATTGATGTTGGGATTGCCATAGTTTTCCTTAAAATTGGTAAATCTTTGTTAGCTTTCTTCGGGGCTTATTGCCATTTATTAACATGATAAAATGAATCGCTTTTATTGAGAAATATATTATGAAAAAAATTGCACTTTTATTTTTAATCTTCATTTGTCTTGTCTCTTGTCAAAAGACGCATGATGAAAGTTTTGTAGGCACTGATATAAGCTCAGTGCACCTAGATACGTCTTTTAAATTAAGAGATTTCAATGGGCATTTACGGACATTAGAAGACTTTAAAGGAAAGGTTGTCGTGCTTTTTTTTGGATTTACGCATTGTCCTGATATATGTCCTACAACCATGACTGATCTTAAAAAAACAATGAATCTCCTTAAGGGCAAGGCTTCGGGCGTACAAGTTATTTTTATTACTCTAGATCCAGCTCGCGATACTGAGGACGTTTTGAAAAAATTTATTCCAACATTTAATAGCTCTTTTCTTGGTCTTACTGGTTCAGAGAGCGAAATCGATAAAGTCACGACCCAATTTAAGATTTTTTATAAAAAAGTGAATGATGGAAGTAAGGCGGGCTATACGATTGATCATAGCGCAGGTTTATATGTCATCGATAAGAACGGAAGCGTTAAACTTCACATAAGTAATGGAGAAAAACCTGAAGACATAGCGAGCGACCTCGAAAAACTTATTTAACCAATAAGGTATAAATCGCTTGATAGTGTTTTAAGTTCTTTTTCTGATGAGCGGTATTCAGGAAGTACTTTTTCTACTTCTTCCCAAAAACGATTCGAATGATTCATTTCTTTCAAGTGAGCTAGCTCATGACAGATCACATAATTAATAATATGTGGCGGTGCTTGAATGAGCCTCCAATTAAGTCTTATCTCTTTTTTAGAGTTACAACTTCCCCATCGAGACTTTGCATTTGATAAGTAAACGTTAGAAGGGTACACATTCAATTTCACGCTAAACACTTCCACCCTTCGAACAAAATCTTTCAATGCCTTTTCTTTTAACCATTTTGATACAAGCTTTGCCGAGTGGATTTGATCATTAACGCGATTTGTGTCGACATGCAATATATCTTTGTCTTGAAGCACAGAATTTGTTCTGCTCGCCTTAAGGCTCAGAATTACTTTATTCCCCAAAATATGAATTAACTCACCTGTTTTCCAATTAATTTTCTTTTTCTTGCTTAATTGAAGAGAAAGTTTTTCTTGAATCCAGTCAAGTTTTGGCGCAATAAGTTCTTCAATGCGAGATCTAGGAATAAGAATTGGCGCGTGAATAACAAGCCCATCATGATCCACTTTCAAACCAATTGTTCTTCGATTTCTTCTTTTTAGGAGGTATTTAATTTTTTTACCGCTAGGTAAAAATAACTCAAGATTTGTAGGTTTTAAATTAATCATTTAAATGTAAAACCTCTTTTTCAATCCAATTTTCAGTAAGCTTAATAATTTCATCAGGCGCTTTATTTTTTACATCAATAGGTGCGCCGATACTTACTTGAATCGTTCCAGGTTTTTTAAGGATTGAATTTTTTGGCCAAAATAAACCTGCATTATGAGCAACGGGAATAACTTGCGTATTTGTCTTTGAAGCAACCCAAGCTCCGCCAATATGGTATTTAACTTTATGCCCCGGCTGAGTTCGCGTGCCTTCAGGAAACATAACAATCCAAAAACCTTTTTTGAGTCGATCGAGACCTTGGATAAGAATTTGTTCTAGAGATTTTCGTCCTGCTTTGCGATTAATGGCGATTGGGGAAGTCATAGCTAAGCCCCATCCGAAAAATGGAACCCACAATAATTCTTGTTTAAGAACCCAAACTTGCGGAGGAAAGATTTTTTGAAAAGCAAGCGTTTCCCATGCTGATTGATGTTTGGAAAGTACAATCGATGCTGTAGAACCTATGTTTTGCTCCCCTTTGACAACAAAATTTAGATTACAGGAAATTCGAAGCCAATATAGCATTGTTTTTGCCCAAATTGAAATAAATTTATATCGTGTGATAGGTGGAAACGGAAATGTAAGAAGGGATGCCAAGGTGAATGGAATAGTAAAAATCCACATACCAATTAGAAAAATAATGGATCTTAAATAAAGCATTGTTTAAAGTTAAGCGTACTCCGAAATAATTCTTTGTGTCGCCTCTGCGAGATTTTCACAGATCCAGGTATTTTTGGGAAGCCCACCTTTATCAAGCGTCTCTTCACCCTTGCCTGTTTTAACAAGTATGGGTTGGGCGCCGACTGCATCAAAGGCTTGGAGATCCCTTAGAGAGTCGCCTATGGCCGGCACTTTTTTTAAATCAATCGCGAATCTATGAGCAATTTCTTTTAACATGCCTGGTTTTGGTTTGCGGCATTCGCAATTTTCCTCTGCTCTATGGGGGCAAAAAAAGATAGCATCAATATGCCCACCTTGTTGAGAGAGCAATTTAAACATTTTTTCATGAATAAGATTGAGTGTTGATACATCAAACAGACCTCGGCTAATTCCTGATTGGTTAGTTGCTATGACAACTTTAAAACCAGATTGGTTTAAAAGTGCAATTGACTCCAGACTGTCTTGAATAGGAATCCATTCATTAGGCGTTTTAATAAAATTCACGCTGTCTTCATTAATTACGCCATCTCTATCCAGAATGACTAATTTCATAATCTAAGATGAGAGTTTGGATAAATCAGCAACTAGATTCATTGCCGAGTAGAGTTTTTCGAGAAGGGCAAGCCGATTCATCTTAAGTGATTCATCCTCCACATTTACCATGACGTCGTTAAAAAATTGATCAATCGGGTTTTTGAGTTTGCAAAGTAATTTTAATGAGCTTGAGTAATTATTTGCTAGATATTCTTTTCTAGCTTCAGCATCTACTAAATCTAATGTCTTGTATAAATTAACTTCGGCTATATCTTTAAGCAAAGCCGGATCAATTTTTAATGCAGATTTAAAATCCGCTTTTTTAAGAATATTACCAACTCTTTTATTTGCTGATGCTAGATCTTTAGACTCGGGAAGTTGTGAAAATTCTTTAATTGCATTTAATCTTTTAGGAATCTCACTAATCAATCCCGAGTCAATGGCAAGGACAGCCTCGATATCAAGAGCAGCATAACCTTGATCTTTGAAAAAATTGCAGATTCGATCGTAGATGAAAGAATTAAGGTCTTTAGATTCGGCTAATTTGGTAGCCTTAATAGAATCAGAAATAGTTGTATTTAAATTTAGGCTGATATTTTTTTCAGTCAGAATACGAATGATTCCAATAACTTGACGCCTAAGCGCAAAAGGATCTTTGTCGCCCGTAGGCTTTTCACCAATACTAAATAAGCCTATTAAAGTTTCAATTTTGTCTGCAATTGCGACGATATCTCCTACAGAGTTTCTTGGAAGTGTGTCACCAGAAAATCGTGGCTTGTAATGATCTTCTATAGCAAATGCCACTTCTTCTGAAATTTTTTCATTTAGTGCGTAATATCTACCCATAATTCCTTGAAGTTCTGGGAACTCACCAACCATATTAGTAGATAAATCTGCTTTAGATAAATCGGATGCGAGCAATACAGTGTCGAGCAATTTAGATTGATTTAAATTTTTTACAATGAGAGATGCAATCACTTTAACTCTTTCAGATCTCTCTGATTGAGTTCCAAGTTTATTGTGGTACACAATATGTTGAAGTTGCGAAAGGTAATCTTTAAGAGGCTTTTTCTTATCTTGGGTATAGAAAAATTCTGCATCCGATAATCTTGGCCTGATCACTTTTTCATTACCTTGAATGATGAGACTTGAATTTTTCGGAGATATGTTTGAAACAATTAAAAATTGATTTGCAAGTTTATTGTTTTTATCGATTAAGGGAAAATATTTTTGATTGGCCTTCATAGTTAAAATAAGGCACTCTTGTGGCACTTCAAGAAACTTAGATTCAAATTCCCCCACTAAAACATTTGGATATTCAACGAGCGCTGTAACTTCTTCAAGAAGATCTTCATCATTGATAGGGATGAGCTGATTGGAAAGATTAGCAGCTTTCTCACTCAAACCATTTTTGATTAGTGTTTTTCTTTCTTCGAAAGATACAATGACATTACCTTCAGTTTTCATTTGCTCTTTGTATTCATCAGCATGTTGAATCTCAATCATTTCTTTTTTTGATTCAAATCGATGGCCGAGCGTAGATCGATTAGATTCAATCCCTAAAACGTTCGTTTTAATGATATCTGCGCCATGAAGAATAATTAATCCATGAGCCGGTCTTACAAAGTTAACAGTCGTCCATCCATCCGAGAGCTGATAGGACATCATTTTTTTTATTGGTAAACGTGTCAGGCTTGATGAAATACATTCGGCAATAATATCTTTTAGCTTTGCTCCTTCTTCATCTTTATCAATATATAAAACCTCATTACTATTTTCATTTTTTTTAGTGATGAGACTTACAGCTTTTTGATCTAAACCAATTCCATGTAATTTTTTTAATAAGGCTTCAGTTGGTTTTCCGGAAACATCAAACCCAATGGATGCTGGCATTAATTTGATAGATGTATTTTGATTTGCAGCTTCATCTTTAACATCTTTTAGGTATATACCGATTCTTCTTGGCGTAGAAAAAATTGAATCTTCTGACGCTTCATTTGCGAGATGATGTTTTACAAGAAACTCTTTTACACTCTTTGCAAATGCTACGCCAAGCTGCTTTTGTGATTTTGGAGGCAACTCCTCTGTCAAAAGCTCTATAAGTAAATTATCTAGCTTCACGATTTAATTGTCTTTTTTGCATTAAGTTGATCAATAATTTCTTTCGCATGATTTTTATCAGCCAAGGGGAAGCCTAAATTTGCTCGGCTTAGAAGATAGCTACTCGCAACATTTCTAGCTAAATTTCGAATGCGACCAATATATTCTGCTCTTTCGGTAATACTTATAGAGCCCCTTGCATCTAAAAGATTGAAAGAATGGGCTGCTTTTAAAACTTGCTCATATGCGGGAAGAGCTAATTGCTCGGTCATGAGATGATTGGCTTCTTTTTCGTGAGCAATAAAAGCCTGGAATAGAAAGTCAGCATCGCTATGTTCAAAGTTATATGCGCTTTGTTCAATTTCATTTTGAAGATAAACGTCACCATATTTTAAATTATCGGTCCAGGTAAGGTCGTAAACATTGTCGACACCTTGAATGTACATTGCAAGTCTCTCGAGTCCGTAAGTAATCTCTCCTGTGATTGGTTTGCAATCAATGCCACCTACTTGTTGAAAATAGGTGAATTGAGTAATTTCCATTCCATTGAGCCAAACTTCCCAACCTAAACCCCAAGCACCAAGCGTTGGGTTTTCCCAATCATCTTCCACAAAGCGAATGTCATTTTCTTTAAGATTAAAACCCAGTGCTTTAAGTGAGCCCAAATAAAGCTCCAGGATATCTAATGGCGAAGGTTTAAGAACAACCTGTAGTTGATAATAATGTTGAAGTCTATTTGGATTTTTGCCGTAGCGCCCATCTTTTGGACGTCGGCTTGGTTGAACATAAGTTGCCTTCCATGGCTCAGGGCCAAGCGATCTTAAAAAAGTTGCTGTATGTGAAGTGCCTGCACCTACTTCCATATCATAAGGCTGAAGAATGGCGCATCCTTGGTTAGCCCAATAATTTTGAAGTTTGAGAATGATGTCTTGAAAGGTTAGTTGCATAATGAATTGATCTCTAATTGAAGCATTCTACTTCTTTTTCAATATCGATAAAAGTTTTGAATGCCTCGTAAACCAAACAAGAAGCGCAATGAAACATAAAGTAATGACAGGCCAATTGCCGAAGGAAACATAAGGCGTTGCATTTTTGAATCCCTGCACAGACCCTTCGAGAACACCTTCAGTAAACTCGGGTAGCGCTTCTTTAAGAACTCCGTGCTCATTAATAATGACTGTAGCGCCAGTATTTGTTGAGCGAATAACCATTCTGCCTGTTTCTATAGCCCTTGCTTGAGAGAATTGTAAGTGCTGGTAAGCAGCAATAGATCTTCCATACCATGCATCATTGCTCACGTTGGCTATAAGTGTTGCGGAGGGTAGGGCTTGGATAATCTCTTCACCAAAAACATCTTCATAGCAAATATTAAATGCAATTTTTTGATTTCCAATAGTCATAGGTATTTGATGCGTGCTGCCCCTTGATAAATCCTTCATAGGCATATTGAGATAATGTGTATAAATGTATTGAAAAATAAATTTTAAGGGTATGAATTCACCAAATGGCACCAAATGTGATTTGCGATAAACTTGAAATGAATCACTCTTCAAATTCAATACAACATTAAAATAATTTGTGCCTTGGCGCTCAATTGCGCCCATAAGAATATGACTTTGCTTTTGTCCGGCATGTCTTAAAATAGATTCTTTAAATGTCTTGGGGATATATTCAACGAGAAGCGGTAAAGCAGTTTCTGGAAGAAGAATAATTTGACCTTTTGTTTTTTGAATAAGCGTTTGATAAGTATTTAATGTTTGCGAAACAGTTTCTTTTTGCCATTTAATATCTTGAGCAATATTGCCTTGAATAAGAGATACAGATATAGGCTCGCCAACAGGCTCAGTCCATTCAATATATTTTAGAAGTTGACCAGACACTAATACGGATACTATTAGACTAAGTTTGATAAGTTGTGAGCGCTTGTCTTTATCTAGTAGTATTAGACTCAAAATTAAAGCTAGAGAAGTGAGTATCAGAGTTACTCCATAAATCCCTATCACAGGTAAAAATCCAGCAAGAGGGCTTGAAGGCACTTGTGAATAACCCATTGTGAGCCATGGAAAACCAGTTAAGAACCAACCTTTAATCCATTCAAAGAATGTCCAGATAAATGGAATTAAAAAAAAGCTCGATTTTCGATGTGAAGCAAGCCATCCAACAATGCCAATAAAAAAAGCAAAGAAGAGGCAAAATAAAAAAGTACTTAAATATGCTAACCATGCAGGCATGCCACCATATGTATTTAGGCTTATGTAGATCCATGAAATGCCAAAGCCAAACAAACCTAAACCAAAAAAAAGGCCTGATAAAAATCCTTGTTTTGCATGATTTAGTTTATGCCAAATAAAAAAAAGACTGCTCAGAGAAATGAGCGAAATAAAATGGTGGTTAAAAGGTGCAAAACTCAGAACTGAGAGCGCTCCGAGAAAAAAGGAAATAGCTATATAGAAGGATGGGTATTGTTTATTCAAAATACAAAAAGCCGTTTAAGACCATTGTACTGAATTATGAACAATAAAACCTTAAAAGTAATTAAGGCTTTTGAATTTTGTATGTTTGAGAAGGGGTTCCTGAAGGCTGACCATTGTTATTTTGAAAAACAACTGTCTCAACGAACTCATCTAAAAAATCTAATTCAGTTGTTGGATAATAGCTGCCATCTTCCGCAGTATTTATATGCTGATATTGCCAGATGGAGCCTACAATCTCTTCAGAAGATTTCAACTTAATATCTTCTTTGTATATCGGCTCTCCAAGAGCTTTTAGAATTTCATCTTTATTAAAACGGCTGATAGCCTCGATGAAAGATTTTTCGTCCACAGGAAGTGTGCTTTTATCAATATCTACTTCGTTAGCAAATAGAGGAGACGATAAAATTAAAAGAATAGCTAAAAGTTGATTTTTCATGAAAGATTCCCTAAAGCTTTAAGAAAAAGAATAAGACGATTAGTTCAAAAAATTACACGTTATTATCAGTAGTGTCAATTTCAAGAAGGATAGAATAAAGCTTGCGACTATCAGCTCTTAGAACTGTAATTTTGAACCCTTGAAAAGTAATTTTTTCATCTCGCTTTGGAAGGTGGCCAAATGCATGAATAATTAAACCGCCTATAGTTGAAAACTCTTCATTACTAAAGTTCACTTTAAAAAAATCATTAAAGTCTTCAATTTCAGTCGACGCTTTTACCCTATAGAGACCATTTTTGTCTTGAATTATATTGTCTTCAGTCTCATCAAAATCAAATTCATCTTCAATCTCACCCACAATTTGTTCTAATACATCTTCAATAGTGACCATGCCTGAGACACCGCCGTATTCATCTACTACGATTGCAATATGATTTCGACTGCTTCTAAATTCTTTCAGAAGTACATTAAGTCTTTTGGATTCAGGAATGAATATAGCAGGGCGTAACATATCTCTAATTTCAAAGTCGTCGCCGGCATAATATTTAAGAAGATCCTTGGCTAGCAAAATACCAATGACATCATTTTTATCATCTTCAATCACAGGAAAGCGTGAGTGAGCCGTCGCAATAATAAAAGGAATAAATTTTTCAGGTGGATGAGAAATATCAATAACATCCATTTGTGATCTTGGAATCATGATATCTCTGACTTGCATTTCTGAAACCTGAAGAACGCCTTCAATCATAGAAAGTGAATCAGCATCCATTAGATTTTTTTCATATGAAGATTTAAGTAATTCAAAAAGCTGTGCGCGATCTTCAGGGCCTCTTAAAAGAAAATGACTGAGGCGTTCAATTAATTTAGATTTTTTTGATTCGCTCATTGCGGTTTTTTCTCTTCTATAAGATAAGGGTTTTTAAAACCTAGTTTAGTTAAAATTTTAATCTCTTTTTCTTCCATAATTTCAGCATCTTTTTTATTTTCATGGTCATAACCATACAAATGAAGTGCGCCATGAATGATAAGGTGAGCGTAGTGAGCTTCAAGATTTTTCAATTGCTCCAACGCCTCTTTTTCTATGACTGGAGCACAAAGGACAATATCTCCAATGAGATGATGCTCATCGTCGACAAGAAAAGAAAGTACATTGGTCGGATATTTTTTTTTGCGATACATATTGTTTAGATTTTTTGATTCATCATTTCCTACTATTCGAATAGTTATTTCGGCATTTTGATCAATAATGGGTGCGAGCCATTTATGGCAGAGTGTTTTTTTTAAAATTGGTTTTGTATGCACCATATCTTGTATTGCAATGATGGGTTTTAATTCCATTTGAAGTTAATTATTTACTTTCTTTTTTTTCAAAATTTTCATAGGCATTAATAATTTTTTGAACAAGAGGATGTCTTACCACATCTTCTGATAAGAAATGAGTGAACGCAATACCTTTTACTTTTGACAAAATTTTCTTTGCTTCAATTAAGCCGCTTTTTTGGCCTTTCGCTAAGTCAATTTGAGTAATATCACCCGTAATGACAGTTTTTGATCCAAAGCCTATGCGAGTTAAGAACATCTTCATCTGTTCAGGAGTCGTATTTTGAGCTTCATCTAAAATGATAAAGCTTTGATTGAGTGTGCGGCCTCTCATGTAAGCTAAGGGTGCTATTTCGATGATACTTTTATCAATCATTTTATGAACATTATCGTAGCCAGCCAAATCATAGAGTGCATCATAAAGAGGCCTTAAATAAGGATTTACTTTTTGTGCTAAATCACCCGGAAGAAAACCTAATCTCTCACCAGCTTCCACAGCAGGCCTCACTAAGACGATACGTTTAATTTTATCTCGGTTAATTGCATCTACAGCGCTTGCAACAGCAAGATAAGTTTTCCCTGTCCCTGCGGGGCCAATGCCGAATGTGATATCAAAATCCTGTATATTTTTTAAGTATGCATTTTGTCTGGGCGTTCTACCTCTCAGGTCACTTCGTTTTGTTTTGAGTTCATTGATTTCTGAAGTTGCTTTTATTTCTTTTTCAAATTTATTTATTTCGACGAGCCCTAATTGAACATCTTCTAATTCAATAGGATCGGTAGCTTTTTTGTAAAATTTTTGGATAAGAGTTGCCGCAGCTTTTATATTTTTTGAGGAGCCGTTTATAACAAAACTAGACCCACGTCTTACAATATCAACTTCTAATGCCGCTTCAATTTGCTTTAGATTTTGATCTAATGCCCCACATAAATTAGATAATTGCCTGTTATTGTCAGAAGGTAATTTAAATTCCATACCCATATTAAATAATTTCTCCGCGAAGTCTTTTTGAAGTCACTTCGGTAATTGTGACATCTACAAATTGGTTAATAAATGATTTATCAGCTTTAACGTCAACCACTCTATTATTATCTGTTTTACCAGCCATTTCACCAGGATTCTTCCATGATTGACCGTCAATTAAAATGCGTTGTTTAGTACCTAACATAAGGTGGCTGATCGCCTTGCCTTGGGCATCATTCATTAATTGTAATTCATTCAATCTTCTTAATTTTGTCTCATGAGGAATTTCGTCGTGAATGTATGAAGCTGGCGTTCCGGGTCTTGGACTGTATAAAAAACTAAAACTAAAATCAAATTTAACATCTTCCATAATTTTTTTTGTCATTTCAAAATCAGCGTCTGTTTCGTTAGGGAATCCAATAATAAAATCAGAGCTTATTGAAATTTGAGGGCAATTCTTTTTTAATTTTCTTATGATATTTTTGTATTCTAGCGCCGTGTAATTTCTCTTCATTGCTGACAATATGCGATCTGAGCCTGATTGAATAGGCAAATGAAGATGTGCTGCAAGTTTTGGAAATTTTCTGAAGCATTCTATAAGGTCATCATTCATTTCATTGGGATGACTTGTTGTAAATTTAATACGTTTAATTGCATCAATCTCAGAAATATATTCTATAAGTAAAGCAAGGTCTGCAGAAGATCCTTTTTTAGTGAGAGATCGATAAGCATTAACATTTTGTCCGAGTAGAGTGATTTCTTTTGCGCCTAAAGAAGCCAGGTGAATTACTTCAGCCAATATATCCTCAAAAGGCCTAGAAATTTCTTCCCCTCGTGTATAAGGAACAACACAAAACGAACAATACTTGCTGCATCCCTCAATAATTGAAACCATAGCTGAAGCACCTGAAAAGCTTGGAGCGGGTAGATGATCGAATTTTTCTATCTCAGGGAACGAAATATCAACTTGTGATGAGCCAGCTAATTTTCTTTTGTTTACTAATTCTGGCAATCGATGAAGGGTTTGTGGGCCAAAAATAAGATCTACAAAAGGGGCTCGCTTAAGAATATTGTCACCTTCTTGGCTAGCAACACACCCACCAATTGCAATAAGTAAATTGGGATTAATTTTCTTAAGAGCTTCATACTCACCAAGATGACTATATATTTTTTCTTCCGCTTTTTCTCTGACAGAGCATGTATTTAAGATAATAAGATCAGCTTCCTTCGGATTCTCCGTTTTGGAAGTCGAGTGAGTTTGATTTAATACATCCTGCATTTTGGATGAGTCATACTCATTCATTTTGCAGCCGAACGTTTTAATAAAAACTTTTTTGAGCATAAAACTAATGAAATAAGTGGAGCATTAAAATTAGGTTGTGTTAAGTATAGTGGCTTTAAGTGATTAATAATACAGGTAAATTATTCCGTTTTAGATAAGATCTACCTTCCAATGAGCATGTAAAATGACGGTATGAAAAGTTTCCCAATTTTTATTAATTTAATACATAAGCCTGTATTGGTTATAGGGGGAGGTGACGTCGCTTTAAGAAAGATTGAAATGCTCCTTAAGGCCGATGCAAAAATTACCGTGATTGCTTCTAGCTTATGTAAGGAATTAAAGCATTATCAAAAGCTAAAAAAAATTCACGTCAAGATAAAATCTTTTGAAAAAAATGATTTAACCCATCCTGTGCTTGTTGTTGCGGCGACCGATAATAAAAAAGTTAATTTATTGGTATCTAAAACTGCACAAGCACTAAATATCCCAGTTAATGTAGTTGATGAGCCTTCGCTTTGTACTTTTACGATGGGATCAATTATAGATCGATCACCATTATTAATTGCAATTTCCAGTGAAGGCAATGCACCCGTTTTAGCCAAATTTGTTCGTGAAAAAATTGAAGCTTTGATTCCACATAGCTTTACTAAGCTCGCTTCTGTGATGGGCTCGATGAGAGATAGTGTTAAAAATAGATACGAAACAACACAATCAAGAAGAATTTTCTGGGAAAATTTTATTGATCACCCTTTGGTAAGACAGTTTCTAAATCAAACTAAGAAATTAAGTGCACAGCAATTAATAGCTTTGGTGAAAAAGAATGAAATAAAAAAGAAACAAGGAGAAGTCTTTTTGGTTGGAGGCGGACCCGGCGACCCAGATTTGCTTACATTCAGAGCGCTTCATTTAATGCAAAGGTCGGATGTATGTGTTTATGACAAATTGATCAGTAAAGATGTTTTAAATTTAGTGAGGCGTGATGCAGAGCTTATTTATGTCGGCAAAGAAAGAGATCGACATACTGTGCCGCAAGAAAAAATTAATCAATTGCTTGTAAAATTAGCAAAAAAAGGTATGCGAGTTTTGCGGTTAAAAGGTGGTGATCCTTTTATATTTGGCAGAGGTGGCGAGGAAATTGAAATGCTCATGGAGCATAAAATTCCATTTCAAGTGGTACCCGGAATCACCGCTGCTAATGGTGTATCAAGTTATGCAGGCATTCCTTTGACTCACAGAGACTATGCGCAATCTTGTATATTTGTTACAGGCCACATGAAAAATGAAAAATTGACTCTTGAATGGGATTCGTTAGCCAAACCCAATCAAACAGTAGTAATTTATATGGGCCTTTTAGCGCTTTCGCAAATATGCGAACAATTAATTAAACATGGCGCATCAAAAAATTTACCGATTGCAGTCGTTGAGCAGGGAACAACTTCAAGTCAAAAAGTTGTAACTAGCAGTCTTTTAAATATTACTCAAAAAGTGAGACAAGAAAAATTAAAATCTCCATCACTTATTATTGTTGGCAACGTTGTTAAACTTCGAAAAAAATTAAATTGGTTTAACTAACTTTCACTAACTAGAGGTAAAACAATCTTAACTTCAAGACCTTTTTTAGCACGATTAGAAATTGTTAGTTTGCCATCATGTGATTGAGTAATACGCTCTGCAATAGCAAGACCGAGTCCGCAGCCTTCACTATTTCCCCTTGCCTCATCCATTCGCTCGAAGGGCTTAAGGAGGCGTTTAATTTCTTCAGGCGGTATGCCAGGACCGTCATCTAGAATACTAATCATAATGCTATCTTTATTCTTTTTAAGCGTAATTAAAACTTCCCCATTTGAATATGAAAATGCATTATTAATTAAATTATCAAATAATCTTCTAAATGAAACGGGTCTGATGTCATAAAAAATAGGTATTTTGATATTACTTACCAAAACAATATTACGGTTAAGTATTTTGTGTTGCTCTTTTAGATGTGTAAAAAAATCATTTAAATTTGTTGATATTTTGCCCTCTTGCTCAAAGCCACGGACGTAGTCCATAAATTGGTTAAGAATGCTATCTATTTCTGACACATCTTCTTCCATACTTTTTTTCAGTTTGGCAGCTATATTTTCAGGCAACATTTCAATAGCAATTCTAAGTCTTGTGAGAGGTGTTCTCACGTCATGTGAGATACCTGCAAGTAGAAGTTTTCTTTCTTGTTCTACCTTATTAAGGCCTTCCGCCATTTCGTTAAATGTCTGACTCATGGCTTGAAATTCAGTCACACTATCTAGAGGCAGTTTTTTTGGAAACTCACCTTTTTTTAATTGTTCTGTAGCTTGAATTAAGAGGTTTAAAGGTCGATTAATTCTTGTTGCGGTAGCATATGCACCAATGATTGAAAGACCAGCAACAATAATGCCCCAGCCAATCCAATGCCATGGGAATGGCCTATCTCCTGGGGTAGGAATCACCACCCAAAATTCATCTTGATCGATAGAAAAGCTTACCCAAAGGCCCGGTATACCATAGTGATTTGTGATCACTATGGTATTTTCACCAAGCCTCTCTTTTAATTTACCTACAACAACTTGCAAGAAAGGATCTGGAGCAAGAGGCTCAATATCTTCGAAGTAATATGCAGGATAAATTCTGATGTCGCCTTTGGTAGATAATTCCGACAAAAGCTCAAGTCTTTTATCCTCCCTTGAAGATATAAGAGATGCTCTTGTGAAATTAACCACAGTTTCAATTTCTTGAGCTACTGCTTCAGCTCTAGGACCTCTTTCAAAATAATCAAATATGCGAATTGAAACAATCTGCGCAATGATAAGCACTGTTGCGATGAGGATAAGAAATCTAGCAAGAAGTGTATTGGGAATGAACTTCAATGTGCGGCATCACCATCTGGAACAAAGATATATCCGAAGCCCCACATTGTTTGTAAAAATTTAGGGCTTGTAGGATCTTCTTCTAGAATTTTTCTTAGTCTCGAAATTTGAACATCGATACTTCTATCAAACACATCAAGTTCGCGTCCCTTTGCTAATTGCATAATTTGATCCCGGGACAGTGGTTGGCGAGGATGATCAATAAATACTTTTAATAATTCAAATTCGCCCGATGTAATGCTGATAGGCATCCCATTTTTTGTGAGACTTCTTGTGTCCGAGCTAAACAAAAAAGGACCAAATGCCAAATTTTCAGAATTTGAGTTTTGTGATTGTTTTAATTCGTTTCGTCTTAATACTGCATTAATACGCGCTAAAAGTTCTCGAGGATTAAATGGTTTTGATACGTAATCATCTGCTCCCATTTCCAAGCCGACAATACGATCAATTTCATCTCCTTTTGCCGTAAGAATGATAATAGGGGTGAAATTTCCTGAGCCTCTTAACCTTTGGCATATAGCAAGCCCATTTTCTTCGGGCATCATAAGATCTAGGATGATAAGGCTAACCTGATGGTTAGCAATAAATACATCCATTTCTTTGCCGCCACTGGCTGCGTGAACATTCAATCCTTGATCAATAAGGTACTGACTGGTGAGATCCCTTATTTTCGGGTCGTCATCAACGATTAAAATGGATGGTGGATTGATTGCCATGGGTTTAGTTTAAATCAGTTGGTGCGAAATGAACTTAATGTATAAGTTTACATCAAAGTAGATATGATCCATTGTTACAAATAGAAACAAATGTGCATTTTTCTGTAATAAATTATTTACATTTAAGCTTGAATATAACAGTCCTTTCCAGATAAAAATCAATCAATTGCATAATTTTTTAAAAGCCTTTTTATTTTGTTTTGTTGCGTTTTTTGGCATCTCTTTGCAGGTACTAGGGGGCGGAAATAATCAGGCACCAAAAACAGACTCAGATGCTAATTCCTCAGTTGTTACTGAGCTTAATAAATTAAAGGAAAGTAGCGCTTTATCACCAGAAGAGCGAGCAAGAATTAGACGCGCGCTTGCTGCATATGCAAAATCATCAGGTAAAGAAAGCAGTCTCATCGAAGAAAAGCAAAGGGAAATGCTTAAAGGCCTGGAGTCCCGTTTTATTGCCTGTGATGAAGACAATGATAATACCCTTGACCTTGCAGAAACGACAAAATGTTTACCTCAGGTAGCTCGCCAATTTAATCGTCTCGATTTAGACGAGAATGAAGTTATATCTCTAGACGAATTGGCTTTCTTAGCAAAAGAATTTGAAAAAAATCATTTGGATAGTAACAAACGTAAAAACAATCAAGCTTCATCAAACACCAAAACACCTATATAAATTTCCCTTAGTGAATCTTCGTTAAAATAGATCGCTATGGCGCACTTAGAATTTCAATCTAGCTTTAAAAATATTAATAAAAAAGAATGGAATGATCTTACCAAGTCAAATCCTTTTTTAAGGCTTGAATTTTTTCAGTCGCTTGAAGGATCAAATTCCATAGGGGAGGGCACAGGTTGGCACCCTTTTCCGGCAACCGTTACCCATGAAGGAAAGCTCGTTGGCGCTTCACCTATATTTTTAAAAGAGCACTCTTATGGCGAATATGTATTTGATTGGTCTTGGGCGGAAGCCTATCAGAAATACGGGGAAAGCTATTATCCGAAGATCGTTTCATGCATACCATTTACTCCCGCTACAGGGCCTAGAGTTTTTGGATTGGATGCGTCAATTAAAAAAAATATAGTTTCACAGATAGAAGCGCTAGCTTATAAAAATAAAATGTCATCAAGCCATATTTTATTTTGTGATAAAAGCGAGCAAAACGCATACGTAGATTCAAAATGGATGTTAAGAGAAGGCGTGCAATTTAAATGGTTTAACAAAAGTTACAAAAATTTTGAAGAATTCCTGTCTCAGCTTTCTCACGATAAGCGAAAAAAAATAAAACAAGAGCGAAAAAAAATTCAGGACTTAGAACTTAAAATTAAAAAAATAAAAGGCCTGGAAATTGCTGAATCAGATTTAGATTTTTTCTATGCTTGTTATTGCAATACCTATCAAGAACATCACTCACACCCGTATCTCACACGAATTTTTTTTAGTCTTATTAGAGAAAGTATGCCTGAGAATATATTGTTAATATTGGCATACGAAGACGATATACCTGTTGCAGGATCATTCTTTATTTATGACGATAAAAATTTATATGGAAGATATTGGGGTTCAAAATCTTTTTATCCTGGATTGCATTTCGAACTCTCATACTATCAAGGCCAGGAATTTTGTATTGAAAATGAAATAGCTGCATTCGAAGGCGGTGCGCAAGGGGAGCACAAGCTCGCAAGAGGTTTTGAGCCATTCAATACATTTTCATTTCATCGAATTTTTGATGAAAAATTTGAGCATGCAATCAAAGATTTTTTGAGAAGAGAAAAGAATGGAATTGATAAATATACAAACGAACTTAATGAAAGAGCGCCATATAAAACGGATTTTAATCTTTAAAAGATGGTGGTGATGGAGAGACTTGAACTCTCGACCTCAGGATTATGAATCCTGCGCTCTAACCAGCTGAGCTACATCACCTTCTATGAAACAAAATAAAGCGTTGAATTATATTTTTTTAAACACCTAAAGTCAAAGGCTGATATTAGACGTTAAATCTAAAATGCATAACATCACCATCTTTAACGATGTATTCCTTGCCTTCTAAGCGCATTTTCCCAGCTTCTTTAGATTTTTGTTCGCCATTGTAAGCAATGAAATCATCGTAAGAAATAACCTCAGCTCGAATAAAGCCTTTTTCAAAGTCTGTATGAATAACACCAGCAGCTTCAGGCGCAGTCGCCCCTTTTTTTACAGTCCAGGCCCTTACTTCTTTCACGCCTGCTGTGAAGTAAGTTTGTAATCCCAACAGAGCATAAGCCGACCTGATTACTCTATCGAGACCCGGCTCTTCCAACCCTAGCTCAGTTAAGAATATAGCCTTATCCTCGTCTTCTAAATCAGCAATCTCTGCTTCAATTTTTGCGCAAATAGAAATAACAGGAAGATTTTCTTTTTGACCTAAAGCTTTCAGTGAGTCGAGTATAGGATTGTTAGTAAATCCTGTTTCATTGACATTAGCTACAAACATAACAGGCTTAACTGTAATTAAACATAAAGGTTTGATAAGTTTTAGTTCATCATCATCAAGATTTAAATTTTTAACCAATTTTCCTTGGTCGAGATGAGCAGAAATTTTTGTCAGAATTGAAACAAGTTGAATGGCTTCTTTATCGCCAGATTTTGCTTTTTTATTTTCTCGCTGAAGTGTTTTATCTACCGTTTCCATATCAGCTAAAATAAGTTCTGTATTGATGACCTCAATATCAGAAAGAGGATCTACCTTGCCAGAAACGTGAACAATGTTGTCATCTTGAAAGCAGCGAACTACATGCACTATGGCGTCAGTCTCTCTAATATTCGCTAAAAATTTATTACCAAGACCTTCACCTTTTGATGCTCCGGCAACAAGACCTGCGATGTCAACAAATTCTACTATAGCTGGCTGTGTTTTTTCTGGGTTAACAATAGCTATCAGTTTTTCAATTCTAGGATCCGGCACTTCTACAATCCCAATATTGGGTTCAATGGTGCAGAAAGGATAATTTTCTGCAGCAATACTTGCCTTAGTAATCGCATTGAATAGCGTTGATTTTCCAACGTTAGGTAATCCAACAATTCCACATTTCATAATTTATTTTTCTTTATTTATTGGTATGAAGATTGAGCATAGCTTTTTCAAATTGACCTGATGCAATTTCATTAAAAAGTCGACTGCTTTTTTCTATAGATTCATCAATGAGATCCCTCTCTTTAGATGAAGGATTTTTTAATACGTAATCTACAACTAAATGTTTTTCACCTGGGTGTCCAATACCAATCTTTAAGCGCCAAAAATCTTGTGAGCCAATAGAGGTAAATATACTTTTAAGGCCATTATGTCCTCCATGACTGCCACCAAATTTCAGTTTAGCTTGCCCAACATTTATATCAAGATCATCATGAACCACAAGAATTTCGTTTGGATTTATTTTGTAGAACTTTGTAATTGCTGCAAGTGTTTTGCCACTATCATTCATAAATGTATTGGGCTTTGCAAAATAAAATTCTTCTGTATTCGAAGATTTTCCAAAACTTGAGAAAAATTTATCACTATTTTGTAATTTGATATTTTGTTGGTGAGCGACAAGGTCGATCCACCAAAAACCTACATTGTGTCTGGTGTCAGAATATTTTTCGCCGCGGTTCCCGAGGCCTACAAATAATTTAATTTGGCTCATATGAAAAAATAAGGCGCACTTAATTTAAAAAAAGTGCGCCTTATTCATATCAAAGCTAGATTATTTAGCTTTGTCTGATTTAGCGTCTTCAGCCGGAGCTGCATCTGAAGCCTTAGCGCCGTCAGCTGCTGGGGCAGCTGCATCAGCAGCACCTTCTGCTGGCTTAGCTTCAACCTCTTCAGCCATGGCTCTTGGTTTAGCAACAGAAGCTACTGCTGCATCATTACCATGAGCAAGCTGAACGAATTCAACACCTTCAGGCATCTTAATTTCTGATAAATGAATTGATTGACCAATATCAATTGTTGCCAAATCAACTTCAATAAACTCAGGAAGATTTTTTGGTAAACAAGAAATATTTGCTTCAGTCATGATGTGCGAAACAATACCGCCGTTGAGTTTAACGCCTGGAGAAACTTCAGCATTAATAAAATGGAATGGCACTTTAACGTGAATTTTTTCATTTTCATTAACACGTTGAAAATCAATATGCTGAATTGTATTTCTTACAGGATGCATTTGATAATCTCTTAATAAGACAGACTCTTTATTGCCTTCTAAATTAAGCGTTAAGATCGATGCATGAAATGCTTCATGTCTAAATTGTAAAAATAAAGATTTTTGTTCAAGGTCAAGAGAGATGGGCTCTTTGCCGCCACCATATAAAATTCCAGGAACACTTCCAGCGTGGCGAAGACGGCGGCTCGCACCCGTACCTTTCACATCACGTTTTGTTGCACTAATTTCAATTTTCATTTACTACTCCTTAATTTAAATCTGCATTCCGCGACCAGACTGCAGCAGTTTATTGGTCAACATGACCAAATTCATTACTCCATAAAAAGAGAACTTACGGAGTCGCCTTGGCTTATTCGACGAATCGTTTCTGCCAAAAGCTCAGCAACACTAAGCTGTCTAATTTTTTTACATGCCATTGCCGTCTTACTTAGTGGAATGGTATTTGTTACAACTAATTCATCTAATTCAGATTCGGTAATAATTTTTGTTGCTTCCCCTGAAAGAATAGGGTGTGTTGCATAAGCCACTACTTTAATAGCACCGTTCTTTTTTAGAGCAGCTGCAGCCTCACAAAGTGTATTTGCAGTATCAACCATGTCATCAATAATGACGCAGGTTCTATTTTCCACTTCACCGATAATATTCATTACTTTAGACACGTTTGGCTTAGGCCTACGTTTGTCAATAATTGCAAGATCGGAGCCTAATTGTTTAGCGCACGCTCTTGCTCTTACAACACCACCTACATCAGGTGACACCACCACAAGATTTTTATGATTTTGTTCAAGCAAATCTTTGAGAAGTACTGGTGTTGCATATATATTGTCTACAGGAATATCAAAAAATCCCTGAATTTGGTCGGAATGTAGATCCATAGTAAGGAGTCTATTTACACCAACACTTGTAAGCATGTTTGCTACAACTTTTGCAGTAATTGCAACGCGCGCTGATCTTGGTCTTCTGTCTTGTCTTGAGTAGCCAAGGTAAGGAATTGCCGCTGTAATTCTTGATGCGGATGATCTCCTTAAGGCATCTACAATCACCATAACTTCCATTAAGTTATCGTTAGTAGGATGACTTGTAGATTGAAGAACAAAAACATCTCTACCGCGAACATTTTCAAGAAGCTCGACCATAACTTCGCCATCGCTAAAACGACCTACATCGGCACGCCCAAGATGAATGCCTAAGTTCCCAGCCACTTGCTCAGCAAGCAGAGGGTTAGCATTCCCGGTAAATATCATGACGCTATTATTGTCCAAAATCTCGGTCCTAATTATGAGCGGTCTATTTAAAAATGGCAGGGGAGGAAGGATTCGAACCTTCGCATGCTGGAATCAAAATCCAGTGCCTTAACCAGCTTGGCGACTCCCCTATGGTTATTCTATTCCCAGCATTAAATTTAAATGCGGGTGGCTATCTAATCCTCTAACTATGAAGCCTAGTGTATCTTGAGGCCTTTTTTCTAAAATTTCCTTGCCTTTATCTATCGAACTTAAAGGTATGAAGATACATGATCCTGAACCTGTCATTTTTGCTCGGCCAAATTGGCTTAGCCATTCAAAAACAAGAGAAATACCTTTAAATTTTTTTAAGACCCCTTTTTCTAAGTCATTGGCCAAATTTTTAAGGTCTAATTCATCGGAAAAGCCTGCTATTTTCAATGGAATCCGGTCTTTTGTCAATTCAAGTGATTCAAAAACCTCTTTCGTAGAAACCTTCTCATTGGGTACTAAAACAAGGTAATCTTTTGTTGGATTAGAGAAGGGAGTAAGTTTTTCCCCCACTCCCTCGGCCCATGCATTCTGGCCAAAAATAAAAAAAGGTACATCAGCTCCCAATTTTAGAGCTAATTTTTGAAGTTCTTTTTGACTGAGTTGGCAATGCCAAAGGTTATTTAAAGCAATAAGAATCGTTGCAGCATTTGAGCTTCCGCCACCAAGACCGGCCCCCATTGGGATGCTTTTTTTAATAAAAATATCTGCCCCGGACTGATTTTCAGCAAAAGGCTTCAGTATTTGGGCGGCCTTAATAGTTAAATCATCATTTTCTTGAATCGTGGGGTGATTGGAAATGCGACGAATACTCCCAGATGTATTTGTTTTGATAAAAATATAGTCATAAAGATTAATAAACTGAAAAACTGTTTGGATGTTGTGATAGCCATCAGCTCGCTTGTTAATGACATGAAGGAATAGATTTAATTTAGCTGGTGCCAAAAATTCTTTGTAGCCAATATCTCTTAGTTCATTTGCCTGCAATGTTGATAATCTCTTCTACAATAAAATTAAAACTGAATGTACCTTGTGATATTGATATTTTGGATGGAATGGTAAGTTTACCTTGAGTTCTAAATGCATTAATTACAATATTCCATTCGTCGTTATAAAAATGTGTAGTGCGATTCAATTGATTATCTTCTCTGTGTAAATCTTTAATCTGTTCAATATGATTTGTAATGAGGTGTCTAAACAAATCTGGAGAGATATTTTTTCCGAATAAACTTTGTATGTAATGATCAAAATCATCACCAGATAAAATTTTCCCATTAACATCAATAATCTTTTTTTCTTTAGTCGAATATATTATTTTTGCGATTTGATTGTTAAAAGGCGAAAAAATATCAATTTCATCTTGATTATTTTCATAGCGCCAAATAAGCCGTCCCGATCCGCCTTTAGAGTCAATAGAGTAGGCAAATTTAGCTTTTATAGAAAACTCTTCAATGAATCGATTTTCATCGATTACTTGAGATGTTTCAATTGAGGGGGTATGGGATTTAAAAATCTCAAATGGATCGTTTAAAGATGCGCAAGCCGACAGAAGAAAAGCCGCTAAAAAAATCAGAGCATATTTAAAATTCAATTGATGAGTAACTTTTGAAAATTAATGAAGTCTTTTAAGTGTTTCTTTTAAAATTTCATTATCAGGAAATGATTGAAGTGAAAGTTGCCAAATATCATCTGCTTCTTTTTTCTTTCCTTGGGCCCATAAAATCTCGCCAAGGTGGGCAGCAATTTCAGGATCAGGTTGGATTTCATATGCTTTTTGAATAAAAGAAAGTGCAGAATCTAATTTGCCCAATCTATAATATAGCCAGCCCATACTGTCTAGGATGTAGTGATTGTTAGGCGCAATTGATAAAGCAACTTCAATATATTTTTTAGCATCTTCTAAATTAATATTTCGATCGGCATATGAATATCCAAGTGCATTGTAAGCAACAGCATAATCAGGTTTGATTTTAATAGCTTCTCTTAGAAGCTTTTCCATTAGATCGTATTTATTTAACTTGTCAGCAAGAAGCGCATAATCAAATTTAAATTCAGGTGAGTGAGGGAAATTCGATGCTTCATTTTGCATAAGCTGAAATGCGTCTTGGTGGCGATTAGCTCTTGTAAGAAATGAAGTTTTTGATTGAATAAGGCTTAAATTCTCTTCTGGTGAATTCGCTTTGATACCGTTTAAAAAAATCAAGGCTTTATCAACAGATTCTTTTTTTGCAATGATTTCGGCTGTGATTAGTTTTGATTCAATAAAGTGAGGCCCATTGTTAATTTTATTAAGCCAAGTGATCGCAGCTTCATTTTGGTTTTTTTTGTCCGCTATCTTGGCTAGATAGATAAATATTTGATCTTTATCTTTAGGATTTCTTTTGAGGCTTTGTAAGAAATATTTTTCTGCTAGGTCATAATCCTCAAGCTCCACTGATAATAGACCCACAGCTATCGTGATTTCTGCAGAGCTATTAGCGGTATTTACAAGCTTAATAAATTCATTTTTTGCTTCATTAAACTTTCGACCGTTAGTGAGTAGCTTTGCATATTCCAGTCTTACATCATTTGATTTTGGATATTTGTTCAAAAATTCACTGTAAAAAGCAAGAGCTCTTTCAGGATTTTCTTGGGTCAAGATCTGGCCCTTAAATAAAATAGGCATTTCCCAATCTGGCTTAATTTGATTAATAGAAGCCAGTTCTTTTTCATATGTTTTTTGATCTTTAATTAACCAAGCCGCATGAGCAACAGCAAAATGTGCCTCAGCTAATTTTGGATAGGGTTGTGCCAATTCAGTCACAAGGGCTAATACAGCTTTTTTATCTGGCACTCTGGAGAGCAAACTATTTAAGTATAAAAAACCACTCGCCCTTGTTTTTTCTTTAAGTAAAAGCTTTTGAAGAATTGGTTTGGCTTCATTGAGTTTATTATTTGCAACAAGAATCTCACTGAGCGCTTGCTGGGCATCAATAGAATCTTTATTAAGCTCATTCCAAATTTTGGAGGCTTCCAAGGCAATTGTGCCATTTCGTGTGTAAGTAGTAAGTCTTGTGGCCCGTTCTGCCAAAAGCGCACTATCTGTTTGCTTAGCTAAATCTAAAAAAAGTTCGCTGGCAAGGTTAAATTCGCCGCGCTGAGATGCAATTTCAGCCAACAAGAGCCTAAAAACAAGATCAGGATTGGTATAATCACTAACTGAACTAGATGGATCAGGTTTAGCATTAGCGTTAGCAAGAATACTGAAGGATAAAAGAGTTAGAAGTGCAAATATTCGAAGCTGATGCATAAAGTTTCCTGAGATTTGATTTCTACAATAGTTTAAACTAATTTGACTGATAATTAGTCCGATAACAATCATGTGATGGCTAATAAACCAAAACAATATTTTTAATATGTATAATCTATGATTCATTTTTTCAATAAAAATTCAAAAAAACATCTATGTCGAATTTAACCTTAGAAGCTATTGAGCTAACACGACTTTTTGGTGGTCGGGAGGCTGTCAAAAATGTAAGTTTTCACCTGGAAAAAGGTGAGGTTTTAGGTTTTTTAGGACCCAACGGCGCTGGCAAATCTACGACTATGCGCATGCTTACGGGCAACTTAGCCCCTTCGATTGGTACGGTAAAAATTTGCGGTATTGACATGATTGAAAATCCTAAAGAAGCAAAAGCGCTCATTGGTTATTTACCTGAGATGCGCCCAATTTATAAGGAGCTTACAGTTGACGAGTTTTTAACTATTGCCGCTCGCCTTCATAAGGTCCCTAGTAAGCAAATTAAAAAAGCTGTCGATATCGCAAAAGAAAAATGCGGCTTAAGCCATATGAGTAAGCGATTAATTGAAAACTTATCTAATGGTTATCAGCAGCGTGTAGCGATTGCTCAAGCTATCATTCATAATCCATTAGTTGTAATTTTAGATGAGCCAACGGTAGGTCTTGATCCTATTCAAATTAGAGAAATTAGATCTCTTATTCGAGAGATAGGACAAAAACATAGCGTTATTTTATCTACCCATATTCTTCCTGAAGTTGAAATGGTATGTGACCGTGTACAAATTATTGATAAAGGAAATTTAGTATTTCATGGTTCCATTGATGAATTAAAACAACATCGACAAGGCAATAAACTTTTGGTGGGCTTTACAAAAGCACCTACTTTATCAGCGCTAAAAGATATTGAAGGTGTCACTAAGGTTGAAAAAGTGGAGGCAGGTATGTATCGCATACATTTCAAAAACAAACAGTCTCCATCAGAAGCAATTGTTAAGCTGTCAGTAAAAAATCGTTGGGGTCTTTATCAAATTGCTCCAGATCAAACAAGTCTCGAAGATGTTTTTGTGCAGCTAACTGAAAAAAAACAAAAAAATTAAACAAATATGAGTGGTAATTAAAAATGATTTTAAATATTGCAAGAAAAGAGCTTAAAAGTTTATTTGCATCCCCTATGGGATGGATTATTCTTGCCCTTCTTATGATGGCATTCGGAAGTTATTACCTCACAGGGGTTAATAATTATTTTGAAGTAATGTCGGGTGCGATTAGACCTGCTGAGCGCGTGGGTGTGACTATATTTGTGGGGCAGACCGTCTATAGTATTGCTTCTTTTATTATGCTTTTTGCAGTGCCTCTCTTAACGATGCGCCTGATTAGCGAAGAAAGAAGAAGTCAAACTTTACCATTTTTATTTAGCGCACCTATTTCACTCACTGAAATAGTTTTAGGCAAATTTGTAGGCTTAATTGTTTTTTTAAGTATTCTTGTTTTTTATATTTTTCTTATGCTCACAACACTTAATATTTGGGCAGATATAGATTTTGGGTATCTTATTGCAAACTCAATAGGCCTTTGGCTTCTTGTGGCAAGTTTCTCAGCATTAGGTATTTATTTTTCAAGCTTAACCCAACAGCCGATTATTGCTGCGATTTTAAGTTTTATTTCACTTTTTGCATTAATGATTATGGAGCGCTTTTTTGCAAGCGATCCTAACCATTGGTTTGCTTACCTATCACTTATGAAACATTTTCAAAGCTTTTCAAGAGGTCTTGTAGATAGTTCAGATTTAATGTATTTCTTTTTGTTCATATCAACATTTTTAACATTAACGATTAGACGTCTCGACGCTGACAGGCTTCGCGGATAAATATTTATGAAAATTAATTCAAAATTAAGATTACAGATTCTCATTCAGAATAGTTTTTTTGTTGTTCTATTTATTGTCTTGGTATTTCTATTAGGCTTTCTTGCAAATCAATATAAATTTTCAAAAGATATTACGCAAGCCAATCGAAATACACTTACAACCGGTAGCGTTAATGTCCTGAAGCAAATGAAGGGGCCGATTACGCTTACCGTTTTTGCATCTAAAGATGATGTTAATAATGGCGATACTTTTAGACAGGGCATTATTAACTTCATGACCAGATATCAAAGAACTAAACCTGATATCAATATTAAATTTATCAGCCCTGTAGAAGAGCCAAAATTAGCACAAGAAATTGGCATTAAAGTAGACGGCGAAGTTGTGGTTGAATATCAAAAAAGATCAGAGCACATTAACCCTCCTTTTGCAGAACAAGAAATGACTAATCTCTTTATGCGCTTGTCTAGAACCAATCAACAAGCGGTCATGTATCTTGACGGTCATGGCGAAAGAAATTTAATTGGACTTAAGAATAATGACGTAGGTGAATTCGGTAAGCAATTAGAATCTAAAGGGTTTAAATTTGCAAACCCAAATCTTACTGTTGAATCAGAAGTGCCTTTAAACGGTTCCATGTTAGTTATTGCTAGCCCACAAAAAAATATTTCGTCTGTCGAAGCAAAAAAAATTAAAAAGTTTTTAGAGTCGGGCGGAAATTTACTTTGGCTTCTTGATGATAATAATTTTCATGGCTTAGAAGAGTTAGCTACATATCTTGGACTTACTGTTTCAAATGAGCATGTGGTAGATCCAACAGCAAAAGTTGAGGGCGCTGATGAGAATGTTTCTTTTGCATCTGCGTATGGCGAACATGCAATCACTAAAAACTTTATGCTTAGAACACTTTTTTCTAATGCGCATGAGGTAAATGCTAAAGGCACATTAGATAATGGATGGGAAGTAAGTAAGCTCATTGAAGTTTCTCCAAATGGCTGGTTAGAATCTACGCAATCTGCCGCAAATCAGAAATCAACCTTTGATAAGAATAAAGACAAACCAGGCCCTATTAATATTGCAGTAGCGCTTCAGAGAACTTATGGTAAAAAGGGTCAACGAGTTGTAGTAGTTGGCAATGGAAATTTCTTATCCAATACATTTATTACAACTGGCGGTAATCTGGATCTTGGTATTAATATGATCAATTGGTTGTCAGGCGATGATAATCTAATATCAATTCAGCCTATGCCATTAAAAGATGTAAATGTAACTATTCCAAACGATAATACTTCAGTCTTTATCGCGTGGACAGTATTTCACGGCTTCCAATATTTCATTCCTATCGGTATTTTTGTTTTAGGCATATTTTTCTGGCTTAAACGTAGAAAGGCTTAATATAGAGGTATGAAAAATCGTTGGCTCATTAATATTATTTTGCTTTTCATTGTTTTATCGATCTCTCTTTTTTTATTTCTTAAACCCACACAAACAAAACAAACAAAGCAATTTGAAGTTAGTACTTTTAGTTTGGGTGATTTTGATGTTGTGAAGATTGATTTTCCATCTAGAGCCTCAGTTGTTTTTAAAAAAAATAATGATGCTTGGGATATGCTAGAACCAATTAAAGGTCGAGCAGATCAATTTTCAGTTCAAAAAATTATTTCTATCGTAGCAACATCGAGTAGTGAAAAATTACCATCCAATGATTTAGCTAAATATGGATTAGATAAGCCTGCTGTGAAATTAAAGCTTATTCATAAGGGCTTGGAAGAAGAGTTTATTTTTGGTACATACAGCTCAGTAACCGAAGATCAATATCTTTTATTTAAAGGTAGTGTTTATCTTATTAGTGGCGCTTATTCAGAAGCGGCGTCTACACAACCTATTGAGCTCATTGATAAATCACCTTTAAGTAGAACCGAACAAATCAAAGAATTTGATTTCTCACGCCTTGAACAATGGCAAGCTAAGCGCCTAAAAGTGACGCGCAATAATGCTGAATGGAAAGCCAACGAAGGCAATTCTTTTAAGCAAGATGAAATGGCAGAATGGTTCGATATGACCTGGGTTAAAAACCCAGCAAGGTCAGTGGAAAAATACCCGCTAGATTTAAGGATTCCATATAAGAGTTTTGATATTCACACTGTAGGTGGAAAAAAAATTACTTTTCTTCGGATACAAGAATCCCCTGAGACTCAACTATATAGAGTGGATGAAGGTTTGCTATATCATTTCGGAAGTGACATTGGATTTACCATGATGAATCCGCCTATTGAGCAGCCTAAAAAATAAATTGATTTATGCCGGAACTTCCTGAGGTTGAGATTACCTGTATGGGCCTCCAGCCCATACTCCAAAAAACTATTAAGGGTATTGTTGTTAGAAATTCATCTTTAAGATGGCCAATTCCATCACATTTAAAGAAAACACTCCCCAATCAAAAAATATTAGCTATTAAAAGACGCGCAAAATATATCCTTATTCAATTTGAGAAGGCCCAGCTCATGATTCATTTGGGAATGTCTGGACGACTAGAACTTTTAAAAAAAGATGTTTCCCCACAAAAGCATGATCATGTCGATATTCAATTTCAAAACATAAAAAATATTTTAAGGTATACAGATCCTAGAAGGTTTGGTTCTATTCATTGGATAGATGGGGATATCAACCAACATTTTTTAATTTCGAAATTAGGCCCTGAGCCTTTAGAAGAATTATTTACTGATAAATATTTATTTTCAAAATTACAAAATAAAAAAACCACTATTAAAAATATTATTATGGATAGTCATATTGTTGTGGGTGTTGGAAATATTTATGCAAGTGAATCTTTATTTAAGGCTAAGGTATTACCGACTAGAATGGCGAAGGATGTTTCTTTAAATGAATGTAAGAAGATTGTGAAATATATTAAAGAGACGCTTCATAAAGCTATCGAATTGGGGGGCAGTTCACTTAGAGATTTTTATAATGTAAATGGGCAGTCTGGATATTTTCAGCAAACTTATGCGGTGTATGGAAGAAAAGGAAAACCTTGTCGAGCATGCAAATCAATTATTGAGTCTAAAATTATTGCGCAGCGATCAAGCTTTTATTGTCCTAAATGCCAAATTTAAGTTTTGATTTTGTTTGTTTCTTTTATGATATTGGGAAGTAAAGAGCCCACAATCATTCCAATAACGCTGTTAACTAAGCCGATAAGCTGTGCCGGTATTGGTGTATTGTCGCCCAGAAAAAATTCAACAAATAACCAAGAGCCTATTCCTCCAATAATAGCCATTAGAGCTCCCTGACTATTTGCTTTTTTCCAGAATGCGCCAAACACTAATGGCACAAATGCACCTGCAAGCGTAATTTTATATGCTGATTCAACCATGCCAAAAATTGAAAGATTTGAACTGAGCGCATAAAGTAAAACGATAGAAGAAAAACATACAAGTGTAATTCTCATAATTTTAAGTAAATGTTTATCGCTTATTTTTGGAAAATATCCTTTTACAATATTTTCTGCAAAAGTAATAGAAGGTGCCAGAAGTGTTGCTGATGAGCAGCTCATAATGGCTGATAAAACTGCCCCGAAAAATATCACTTGTGCAAATATAGGCATGTAATTAAGCACAAGCATTGGTAAAACGTGTTGTGAATTTGTATTTACAAGGCCATTAAAATAATCTGCATCAATTAATGTTGCTGAGTAGGCAATAAACATTGGTACAAAAGTAAATGTAAAATAAATTAATGCCCCAAGTATCGAGCCATATAAGGCGATCTTTGCGGTTTTAGCAGACGTAACTCGTTGAAATACATCTTGTTGCGGAACTGATCCAAGCATCATGGTAATCCATGTGCCAAAAAAAGTGATCCATGTCCAAATATTACCTTTAGGAAAAAAATCTAATTTATGGTTGATAGCTGCACTTTCTATGACAGGCCTAATCCCGCCTGTTAAATGAGAAATTGCATTCGCAATATAAAGAAGTCCACCAATAACTACGATCATTTGAATAAAATCTAAAATAGCTACAGATAACATACCGCCAAATGTTGTAAAAGTAAGAACGATTAATGTGCCAATAATCATACCCATCTGTTCACTAATTAATTGATGTGTAATTAGATTAAATATCAATCCAAGCGCTTTAATTTGGGCTGCTACCCAGCCTAAGTATGAAATAACAATAGCAATTGTTGTTAAGACCTCAATAGTTCTGTTGTATCTTGCCTTATAGAAGTCACCTAAAGTGATGATATTTAATTTATATAATTTAGAAGAAAAGAATAAGCCAGCGATAATTAAGCAAAGACTAGATCCAAAAGGGTCAGCTACGACTCCATTTAACCCTTCTTTTACGAAGGTTGAAGAGACGCCAAAAATTGCTTCTGCACCAAACCATGTAGCAAAGACTGTGGCGGTAACTACAGGAAGGGGAAGATGGCGACCAGCTACAGCATAGTCTTTTGTATTTTTAACGCGAGAAGATACAAAGATACCGATCCCAATTGTGACTAGTAAATAGAGAGATACAAACCAAATAAGCAATTAATGTTCCTTAATTTATTTTATAAAATAAAACAAGACTATTAAATTTACCAATAAGATAATTCCAAAGAAAGAGATAATGATTTTAAACCAACGATTTTGACTTTTCTGGGACTTTAAAAAGCTTTCAAAATCATCTTTTGCAATTATATTTTTATTTTGTAAATTTCTTTGTTCGAGAAATTCATGAATGAGTCTTGGCAATTTTGGGGCGAGATGAAGCCAATGAGGAAATTCATTTTTTAAGCTTTTAAGAATATGTTTAATACCTTTTTGTTCAGACATATATTTTTTTAAAAATGGCGCAGCAGTTTTCCATAAGTCTAAATCAGGATCAAGGTTTCGACCAAGACCTTCTACATTTAAAAGAGTTTTTTGAAGCATTGTGAGTTGTGGTTGAATCTCCATATTAAATCGTCTAGATGTCTGAAACAATCTAATCAATAAGCGACCAAATGAAATTTCCTTTAGAGGTTTATTGAAAATAGGCTCACATACAGAGCGAATAGCATTTTCAAACTCATCAATGGAAGTATCTTTAGGCACCCAACCAGATTCGATATGGGCCAGAGCGACATCGTGATAGTCACGTTTAAAAAAAGCTAAAAAATTACGTGCTAAGTAGTTTTTATCGTTTTCACTTAAAGAACCCATAATACCGAAATCCATAGCGATATAACGCCCATCATCAGCGACTTGAATATTCCCGGGATGCATATCTGCATGAAAAAAACTATCTCTAAAAACTTGGGTAAAAAATATCTCTACACCATTACGAGCAAGCTCTTTGATATCAATTTTTTTCTTTCGGAGTGTTTCCACATGACTAATAGGTGTTCCATACATTCTTTCCATGACCATTACATCTTCATTGCAAAAATCCCAATAAACTTCCGGGACGATTAGTAATTTTTTATCTTTGAAATTTTCTCCTAGGCGACTGCAATTTGCGGCATCTAACATAAGATTTAATTCGCATTGAACATGCCTAGAAAATTCAGCAACCACTTCTCGCGGCCTTAAGCGCTTTCCATCAGACCAGATTAATTCAAGTAAGCGAGCAATAAGGAATAAAAGCTTAATATCTTTATCAATAACGCGCTTAATATTAGGCCTTAATATTTTGACTGCAACATGTTTACCATCATGGAGTGTTGCAAAATGGACTTGAGCTACTGATGCGCTTGCTATAGGGTCAATATCAAACGACTTGAAGATATTATCCAACGGCATGCCATACGAGGTAGTAATGATTTTTTCGACATCTTTATATGGAAACGGTGGCACTTGATCCTGGAGTTTAGCTAATTCATCTGCAATATCTAAGGGAATGAGATCTCTTCGAGTAGATAACATTTGACCAAACTTAACGAAGATGGGACCCAATCTCTCTAGCGCAAGCCTAAGTCTTGTGCCCCTATTTTTATTATGTGGTTGAAAGAAAAATATTGCTGAGATAAAAAGGGCAAGAAAATTGAGCTTTCGGTTAAATGTAATAAACTCCTCAAGCCTATATTTAAGCAGGATGAAGATAATGTAAATAAATCTAATGTATTTCATAGTTTTTTAAGTCTTTGCTCTAAGCGATCAACATCAAATCTCAAGCGATCAACCTCTTTATTGAATTGCTCAACTAATCTTTTTTTAGTAATGAGTGGTTTCTCTTCAAGCCAATACTCTTTAAAGGTATCTGCAATATTGAACGATGTTTCTTTTGTGTTTTGAACGATTTTTTTCCCAAGTTTCACGAGTTGATATGCTGGAATATCACCAATTATTTCACTCAAATCGTCTTCATAGTCCCATTCAATATCCTTTAATGCATTACTTATTATTGTTGCAAAGTCGATATCACCTTTAATTTCAATATGCGCTTTCTTATTACCTCGCATAAGTTCCATAGCTGACGATATTGTTAATTTAATTTCCGCATCATAAGTTTCTAAATATTCCATATATTCTGGAATGCCGGCCTCATTAATCTTTAATGCGTAATGAATAGGACCCACGTTAAATAAAATAGATTTTGATTTGTGTTTAGAAAAATCTTTTTTTAGCCACTCATTTTGTTGAAATAAATGATTGGTAAGTTTTCTCTTGATTGTATCGGCTATCAAAATTTGTATCCCATATGAATAGCGACGACACCTGATGATAGGTTGAGATACTCAACTTTAGAGAAAGACTCTTCCTCCATCATCTTTTTTAACGACTCCTGATCAGGATGCATTCTGATGGATTCAACAAGATATTGATAGCTAGACTCATCTTTTGCGAATAATTTGCCTAATTTTGGCAATAATTTAAAAGAAAATTGATCATAAAAAAATTGCAAGGGTTTCCAGATCTTTGAAAATTCTAAAATTAAAATCTTTCCACCTGGAGATAAAACTCGATAAATTTCTTTCAATGCTTTCTTTTTGTCTGTCATATTGCGAATGCCGAAACCAATGGTGACGTAATCAAAATAATTATCAGGAAAGGGCAGGGATTCAGCGTCGCATAATACAGAGGGTATAAAAATACCCTGATTAATTAATTTGTCTCGACCAATATTCAGCATAGATAAATTGATATCCGAATGAATCATTTGGCCTTTAAAGTCCGATGATTGCGCCCCAATCTTTTTAGCAAGAAGAATCGATAAGTCGGCAGTTCCTCCAGCAATATCAAGAATACGAGCATCTTTCTTTGCATTGGAGGTATCCACAAGAAACTTTTTCCAAATATGATGCATGCCAAATGACATCAAGTCATTCATTAGGTCATAATTTGAAGCTACAGAATGAAATACAGAGGCTACCTTACCTGCTTTTTGCGACGCATCTATTTCACTATAACCAAAATGTGTTTTTTTATTAGCCATTCGTTTTTATTCTTTGAATACCTGCGCTCGATAATTTGTTTATATATTCTTCCCATAACACATCATAAGTTGCAGCAAGCTCATAAAGATAATCCCATGTGTAGATGCCTGTATCATGACCATCTGAAAATGTTAATTTAATTGCATACTGGCCGATTGGCTTAATATTTTCTATGGTGACATTTTCTTTATGTGTTTGAAGTATTTCTTGACCTGGCCCATGACCTTTTACTTCAGCTGAAGGCGAGTACACTCGAAGAAATTCGCAGGAAAGCATACATTCAGTTAGATTGCTAAATTTTATTTCTAACAGTTTGGAAGCCTGATGAAGCTTAATTTCTAATGGATATATTTTAGCGTTACTTATTGTCACTTTGTGGAAAAGCCTTAAAAAACTATATTATCGGAGTTCTTTTGGCTTTTTTGGTAAATTTAAAAAATTAATGATTAGCAGATAGCATTAATAATTTAATTTTTTTCATTGCTGCTTGCTCGATTTGTCTAATTCTTTCGGCTGACACACCAAGTTTATCCGCAAGCTCATGGAGCGTTGAAGGGTCTTTGTCTTTTAGCCATCTTTCTTCCAAAATAAGTCGGCTTCTTTCGTCAAGAGATAAAAGGGCTTTATTAAGAGAGGATAAACTATTCCCTTCGGATTGATCTATCTCCATTTGTTCTGAAGGTTCTGGTGTTTCATCTTTAAGGTAAGCAATGGGCCTATATACATCATCTTCTGATTCGTCTGAACCATAATCTAATGAAATTTCATTTCCATTAAAGCGATATTCCATTTCACGCACGTCTTCAGGTTTGACATTAAGTTCTTTAGCAATTGAATTGATCTCATCAGACTTAAGGGGCTGAATGGTCTTTTTCATGCTTCGTAAATTAAAAAATAATTTACGTTGCGCTTTTGTTGTTGCTGTTTTAACTAAGCGCCAATTTTTAACGATGTACTCTTGAATTTCTGCCTTAATCCAATAGATTGCGAAAGATACTAGCCTTACACCTCTTTCGGGATCAAATCTCTTTACGGCTTTCATAAGGCCGATATTACCTTCTTGAACTAAGTCTGATTGTGGAAGTCCGTATCCGGAATAGCCCTTAGCTACTTTAGCTACAAGCTTTAGGTGGGACAAGATGAGAGTTTTTGCAGCCTCAAGATCGTTTGATTTTTTAAGGCGCATACCAAGAGCCATCTCTTCTTCGGCTGAAAGAGACGGAATAGCCCTAATCGATTGCATATAGCGATCGTAGCTGTCAATAGAGCCTAATGTAGGTAAGCTTAAATCCAAAGTCATCTTAATAAAATCCCTTGTAAAAACTTCATTAACAAACATAATTTTAGCACTCTTCATTAGAGAGTGCTAGTTTAATAAAGTTCCAAAAATTAAAAATTAACCTAATAAATACAATAGGTTATGAAATCTAGAATTTTTTAATTGATTGATTAATAGAGATGAAAGATGCTGTGATAGCGATCAGAATTGAACTGCCTATGATAGATAAATACTGTAAAAAGCTTAGATCAATAATAACGAATTGAGCTCCATAAAGGGCTTCAACTTCAACGACAGTTTGATTTAAAAATATAACAATTAATTTGAGCGCAATAGCAGCAGTTAGCCCACCTCCCAGGCCATAAATAAAGCCACTGTACAAAAAAGGCCGCCTTAAGAATTGATTTGTAGCCCCGATTAATTTGCTCAGCTCAATCTCTTCATGATGAGAAGTCATCTGTAGCCGAATAGTATTTCCAATAACTACGACAAGCATAGAAGCAAGAAGAATTGAAGCCAAAAGAATAGCTTTATTTGCTAAATGAAGCACTGAGTTTAATTTTTTAACCCAACCTGTATCAACCACCACTTGATCTACACCGTCGAGCTTATCTAGAAAAGATTTTAAGTCTGCAATTTGATTTGGATTAACGGTGTTGGGCGAGATAAAGAATGCGTCGGGCAATGGATTTTCGGATAGCCCATTATTTGAATCATTAAAGCCCATTGATTTTTGAAGTTTAGGCCAAGCCTCTTCTTTTTTAACGAAATGATAGCTATTAATTTCACTGCGATTTTTTAATTCTTTTTCTATTTTATTTTTAACATCTATTGGAATTTCTTTTTTAAGAAAAATGCTGATTTGAGATTCATGCTGAATAGCCTCAGAAATCGATTTTAAATTTTGAACTACAAGAAAAGATATGCTTGGCAAAATAAATGTAATGCCTATAACTAAAAACATCATGAATGTAGAAAGCATTGATGCATGGCTACGCTGAAGTGCTTTAAGAAACATCTGATAGTGAGAGCTAAAGAAATCCATCTATTGTTCAGTAATCTTTGTAAGATTGCCTTCTTGTAAATAAAGTTGTTTATGTTTTTTGGTGGTCGTTGGTATTTCATGTGTAGCAATAATTACAGTAACACCAAGCTCTTGAAAGCTATAAAAAAGATTCATAATTTCATCTGCATACTTCTTATCTAAATTCCCTGTAGGCTCATCAGCAAGCAAAATAGAGGGTCTGCAAGCAATAGCTCTTGCAATTGCGAGGCGCTGCTGTTCTCCACCTGATAAGCTAATGGGCATTGATTTTTCTCGATTAAGTAAACCGACTTTATCTAGAGCCGCACGAACACGGCCTTTAATATCATTTATGCTTACTTCATTAATCTCTAAAGGAAGTGTAATATTTTCATAGCAATTGCGATCATATAAAAGTTTATGATCCTGAAAAATCAAACCAAATTTTCTTCTCACGTAAGGAATAGCAGCGCTTTTTATTTGACTTAAATTTTGATTTTCAAAAATAATTGTTCCATGTGTAGGAGGTTCAATCGCTGCAATTAATTTTAATAAAGTCGATTTTCCTGCACCTGAAGGACCTGTTACAAAAATAAGTTCACCAGAATTGATTTCAAAGGTAATGTTTTGAAGTGCCTCTAGATTTCCGGGATATTTTTTATGGACCTGATCAAATTTAATCATTAATAAAAACCAATTTTAAAAAAGTGCATCAACATATTCTTGTGCATTGAAAACTTTCAGATCATCTATAGATTCACCAACGCCAATGTACCGTAATGGAGTAGGTTGTTCTTTAGCGATCGCTGCAATAACACCACCTTTAGCTGTGCCATCAAGTTTAGTTAGGGCAAGACCAGTAATGCCCAAAGCTTCGTTAAATATTTTGAGTTGGCTAATGGCATTTTGCCCAGTGTTTGCATCTAAGACGAGGAGAATTTCATGAGGCGCTTCCTCATGACATTTATTAATCACACGCTTAACTTTTGTAATTTCATCAATTAAATGTTTTTGTGTGGGTAATCTACCCGCAGTATCTGCAATCACGATATCGATATTTTTTGCTTTCGCAGAGTTAATGGCATCAAAAATAACGGCACTTGGATCCCCCGAGGCTTGCGAAACGACATGAACATTATTTCTTTCGCCCCATACTTGGAGTTGCTCAGTTGCCGCTGCCCTGAATGTGTCTCCCGCCGCAATTAACACTGATTTATTTTCATCAAGGAAAATTTTTGTAAGCTTCCCAATGGTAGTTGTTTTCCCTGCGCCATTTACTCCAACAACCATAATGACATAAGGATTAGCTCCCTTTAATACTAGAGGGCTTTCAATAGGGGTTAATAATTCAATTAATTTTTCTTTAAGTAAACCCTTAATCTCATCAGCATTTTCTATATTGTTCTTTTTAACAGAAGCTCTAATACTATCTAAAAGGTAAGTGGTGGCTGAAATACCCACATCAGAAGTAAGCAATATTGTTTCAAGTTCTTCAAAAAGTGCCTCATCGATTTTTTTACCGGTAAATAATGAAGTTAGTTCTGAAGTTAATTTTTCTCTGGTTTTAGTAAGGCCTTTCTTTATCTTGTCTGCAAAACCAAAGAAACCGCTTTTCTTTTCTTCTTTTGGCGCTACTTCTTTTTCGGGAATTGTGACAGGTTTTTTTTCAGTGACCTTGGGAGTATTTTTGATAGACTTTGCTGGGGCCGCAGTTTTTTTCTTATCTGATATTCCGGGCGTTTTAGCAACTTTTTGTTTTGGCGCTAAAGGAGGTTTTTTTTGAGCCTTTTTGGCAATTTCTTTTTTTGCCACAGGTTTTTTTTCTGGGCTGTCTTTCTTTATAATTTTTTTGAGGAATTCAAACATTTTTTAAAATTTTAAGAACTTAATGAGATAAAGAAAAGTCTACGAAAACATCATGTTCATTATAATAGCTAAATCACTTAAGGATGAGACGCGTTGTTAAAAAATATCTTACTTTTTTTATTGTTGTTTCCAAGTTTACTTTTAGCCCAAACTTCAGAATTTAAGCTTTCCAATGGATTAAAAATTATCGTGAGAGAAGACCATCGTTCCCCCGTGGTTGTCTCACAAGTTTGGTATCGAGCAGGCAGTCTTGACGAGGTGAATGGGAAAACCGGGGTAGCCCATGTTCTTGAGCATATGATGTTTAAGGGCACAAAGAAAATTAAAGCGGGCGAATTTTCTAGGCTTGTTGCGAAGGCTGGCGGAAAAGAGAATGCATTTACAGGAGCAGACTACACCTGCTATTTTCAGCAGCTTGAAAAATCAAACCTTGAACTTTCATTTAAATTAGAAGCAGATCGCATGGAGAATTTGAATCTATCTAAAGATGAATTTGAAAAGGAAATAAAGGTAGTTATGGAAGAGCGAAGATGGAGAACTGAAGACAAGCCAACATCCCAAGTTAAAGAACAATTTGAATCTACTGTATTTAAATCCCATCCCTACAGCAGGCCCGTGGTTGGTTGGATGAATGATTTAGAAAATATGACAGTTGAAGACGCAAGGGAATGGTATAAAAGTTGGTATGCACCTAATAATGCAACCCTGGTTGTTGTTGGCGACATTTATGCTAAAGACGTGTTAAATCTTGCAAAGAAATATTTCGACAAAATTCCTGCTAGAAAAATACCTGAAAGAAAGCCTCAGGTTGAGCCTAAGCAAAATGGAGAGAGAAGGTCATATATTAAGGCGCCGAGTGAATTATCTTATCTTTTGATGGGATATCCCGTCCCAACCTTGAATGACCGAAATGGAAGCGATAATAATTCATGGGAGCCATACGCTTTAGAAGTTTTATCTAATATTCTTGCTGGTAACAGCTCATCAAGATTAAATCAAAATATTGTGAGAAATCAGCATTTGGCCGTCAATGTAAGTGCTGGATATGATTCAACAGCCCGGGGAAGGATCAGCGTATTTGAATTAGAAGGTACACCAAATGATTTTAAAAAGATTACTGATCTTGAAAATGCTTTACTCCAAGAAATTGAAAAAATTAAAAAAGATGGTGTAACTCAAGAAGAGTTAGACAGGGTGAAAGCAACAGTTATTGCAAGTGATGTGTATCAAAAGGATTCTATGTTTGGCATGGCAATGGAAATTGGACAGCTTGAAACAATGGATTATTCTTTCCATTTAAGTGATGGGTATATTGAAAGAATCAATAGCGTAACTTCTGAGCAAATAAAAAATGTAGCTACAAAATATTTAACTCGAGATAATTTATCGGTAGTCATTCTTGATCCTCAGCCGATGACTCAAAATTTAAGCCCCAAGGGACGCCCGCATGTTCATTAAACTTATTCAACTAATTTTTTTGCTTGTCTGTTTTCAGCAAAATGCTTTTGCTGTATTAAAAATTAATACATGGGAGACAAAAGAGGGGGCTAAAGTTCTCTTTGTAGAAAATCATGACCTTCCTATACTTGATGTTAATGTAAATTTCTTTGCAGGTAGCGCCCAAGATCCTGTTGGTAAAGAAGGCCTTGCAAACTTAACACATCATCTTATGAATTTAGGTGCAGGTGGAATAAATGAAGAGAAATTAGCGAATCAATTTTCAGATATAGGCGCGGCAATTGGTGGAGATGTTGATCTCGACAGAGCTTACTTTAAATTAAGAACCCTAAGCTCACCCTCACAAAAAGATAAAGCACTTACACTTTTTAAATATGTGATACATACGCCTGATTTTCCAACTCCAGTAATAGACAGAGAAAAAGATAGAATTATTGCAAGTATTAAGCAATCTATGACGCAGCCAGAAACTATTGCTAATTTGGCATTCATGAAATCTATATATGGAGATCACCCATACGGGCATGATGAGGCTGGAAATATAGATACTTTGCAAAAGTTAAATCAAGCTGATTTAAAACAATTCTATAAAAATTATTATTTGTCATCTGAATCTTCAATCGTAATTGTTGGGGATGTAAGTTCGGACGAAGCTAAAAAAATAAGCGAGTCTATTAGCCAAGGATTGCCTCAAGGAAATACAAAACACAACATAGCTTCTGTGAAGGGACAAAATTATGTGGGGGTTAAAAAAATACAGCACCCTGCAAAGCAGGCTCATATATTAATGGGTATGCCGGCATTGAAACGCGGAGAAAAAGATTACTTTCCTTTGTATGTTGGAAATTATATTTTAGGTGGTGGTGGTTTTGTTTCGAGACTTACCGAAGAGGTTAGAGAGAAAAAAGGATTAGTTTACAGTGTATATAGTTATTTTATGCCGCTTTATGCTGAAGGCCCGCTTGAAATTGGACTACAAACAAAAAAAGAGCAAGCTGATGAGGCGCTTAGTATTGTAAATTCGACCATTAAAAAATTTGTCGATGAAGGCCCAAATGAAAAGGAGCTTATGGCAGCAAAACAAAATTTGGTCGGTGGATTTCCTTTGCGACTTGATAGTAATGCAAAAATTATTGATTATTTAAGTATGATTGCTTTCTATAAGCTGCCAATTTCTTATATTGATAATTATATAAATGAGATTAATAAAGTAACTGTTGATCAAATAAAAGCAGCATTTAAAAATAAAATTGATCCTAATAAACTTACAACTATTATTGTAGGTGCAGAGTAGTTTTTGAAGACAGTCAAAAATCAAGTTAAAATTATTGGCGGGCTATGGAAAAGAAAAAATATTTCTTTTGTTGACGCCCCGGGATTAAGACCCACCCCAAGCAGAATAAGGGAAACTCTATTTAATTGGTTGGACCAAGATCTAACCGGCAAGGTTTGTTTGGATCTCTTTTCGGGTTCTGGTGTCATGGGTTTTGAATCTCTCTCAAGGGGCGCTTTAAGTATAGCGATGATTGAAAAATCTCCCCAAGTTTATAAAATGATTCAGGAAAATAAAAAGCTACTTCAAGCAGAAAAAGCGCAAATCCATTTTATGGATGCGCTTATATTTCTTAAGAATAACAATACCAAGTTTGACATTATTTTCTGTGATCCTCCTTTTAACGAGGGCTGGGAAGATAAATTATTTCCTCAATTAGCTAACCATTTAACAAAGGATGGGCTAATATACTTCGAATCTGAATCTGCTTTAAAAGAACATGGCGAATTTAATATTTTAAAAAAAAGAAAAGCAGGTAATGTTTTTTATCATCTTGTGACATTAAAAAATAATGAGTCAATCTAACTTATCTATAGCTGTCTATCCTGGAACCTTTGACCCTATTACATTAGGCCATGAGAATATTGCTCATCGAGCTACAAAAATCTTTGATAAAGTAATTGTGGCTGTGGCAGGCAATACAAGCAAACAATGTTTTTTTGCATTTGAGAAGAGGGTGGATTTGGTGAAAGCTGTTTTCAAAGACCATAAAGAAATTGAAGTGATTGGATTTAATGGCCTTTTAATGGACTTTGTAGAATCACAAAATGCGCAAGTAGTTATTCGAGGCTTAAGGGCTGTTTCTGATTTTGAATATGAATTTCAATTAGCAGGCATGAATCGTAAACTTTATCCAAATGTTGAAACACTTTTTTTAACGCCCTCCGAGCAGTTTACTTTTTTATCTTCAAGTTTAGTTAGGGAAGTTGCGACTTTAGGTGGAAATATAGAGCAGTTTGTATCTCCAGTCGTCAAAGAAGCTATGAAAAAAACTGGACGTTAATCATGGCGTTAATGATTACGGATGAATGTATTAACTGTGACGTATGCGAACCTGAATGTCCAAATAATGCGATTTATCAAGGGCTAAACATCTATGAAATCAATCCTGAATTATGTACGGAATGCGTTGGACATTTTGATGTGCCCCAGTGTCAAGAAGTGTGCCCTGTAGATTGCATTCCAATTAATCCTCAATTTATTGAATCTAAAGAAGCGCTTTTGTTCAAGTATCATCAACTACAAAAAGATAAAGTGAGTTAGTTATGCGTGTACTTCACACTATGATTCGTGTGATTGATTTAGAAAAATCAGTCAACTTCTATACTAATATTTTAGGCATGAAACTATTAAGGCGACATGAATATCCTGATGGAAAATTTACATTAGCTTTTGTAGGCTTTGGTGATGAAAAAGATCATACAGTAATTGAACTCACTTACAATTGGGGCGAGACAAGTTACGACAAAGGTAATGCTTTTGGACATATTGCAATAGAAGTTGAAGACGCTTACAAGGCTTGTGAATCAATTAAAGTAAAAGGTGGAAAAGTGATTCGTGAAGCGGGTCCCATGCAACATGGCACAACAGTGATTGCTTTTATTGAAGATCCAGATGGTTATAAGATTGAATTAATCCAAACTGGTACTTTTTAACTAATCAAACAAGTCTTTCATTTTATCAAGCCAACCTTTTGATTTTGGGCTGTGTTTTCCTCGATCCGATTGATTGATCTCTTCAAGTTCTTGTAACAGTTCTTTTTGTCTATCTGTAAGCTTCACGGGTGTTTCTATAGAAACATGACAATGAAGATCGCCAGGTGAATTTTGTCTTAAGGGCTTAATACCCTTTCCTTTTAATCTAAATACAGCACCTGTTTGTGTTTCTGCAGGTATTTTCATTTTTGCATGACCATCTAGAGTAGGAACCTCTATTTCGCCACCAAGAGCAGCAGTCGTAAAGCTAATAGGCATTTCACAGTGTAAATTACCGCCATCGCGCTCAAATAAATCATGTTTCTTTAAATGAACTACAACGTAAAGGTCACCAGGAGGCCCTCCATTTATGCCTGATTCGCCTTCACCAGATAGGCGAATGCGATCACCTTCATCTACACCAGCAGGAATCTTAACGGAAAGTGTTTTATTTTGTTTAACACGACTTGCTCCATGACAAGTTGAACACGGCTCCTTGATAATTTTTCCTGTGCCATGACATTTAGGGCAAGTTTGTTGCACAGAAAAAAATCCTTGTTGCATTCTAACTTGACCATGACCATGACAAGTGTCACATGAGACTGGTTGTGTGCCAGGTTTAGCACCAGAGCCTTTACAAGGCTCGCAAGCTGTCATGACAGGAATACGAATTTTTGTTTCAGTACCTTTTGCAGCGTCTTCAAGACTAATTTCCATGTTATAACGAAGATCAGCACCTCGATAAACATTAGATTTTTGGCCGCCGCGACCACCACCAAAAATATCACCAAAAATATCACCAAAGGCATCATTGAAGTCTGAAAATCCAGCAGAACCATGGCCGCCCATACTAGGATCTACGCCTGCATGACCATACTGATCATAACTTGCTCTCTTTTGTGAATCAGAAAGTATTTCGTAAGCCTCTTTGGCTTCTTTAAAATTTTCTTCGGCTTTTGGATTGTCGGGATTGCGATCAGGATGAAATTTCATCGCAAGTTTACGATAAGCTTTTTTTATTTCATCTTCTGAAGCGTCACGAGATACGCCAAGAGTCTCGTAATAATCTTTTTTGGTCGCCATGATATTTTTTCAAAAAAACAAAACAACACCAGAATAACTGATGTTGTTTGGATGGTTAAAGGTTATTTGTCTTTTTTGTCTTGCTTAACTTCTTCAAATTCTGCATCAACCACTTCAGCGTCAACCGTTTTTTCTTCTTGCTGAGGTGCGCCACCAGTATTAGGTTGTTGTGCTTGCTGTTCAGCATAAATTTTCTCGCCTAATTTCTGCGATGCTTCCATCAGCTCTTTTGTTTTGGCCTCAATCTCTTCTTTATTGTCAGATTTTAAGGATTCTTCTAAAGATTTTATAGCAGCTTCAATTTTCTCTTTTTCAGCAGCATCTAATTTATCTCCATGATCAGTGATAGATTTTTTCACTGAATGAATCATGCCATCCGCAGAGTTTTTAACATCTACAAGCTCTCGAATTTTACGATCTTCGTCAGCATATTTAACAGCGTCCTCTTCCATTTTCTTAATTTCTTCTTCGCTAAGTCCGCTATTTGCTTTAATCGTAATTTTATTTTCTTTGCCAGTAGCTTTATCTTTAGCAGATACGTGCAAGATACCATTAGCATCAATATCAAAAGTCACTTCAATCTGAGGCGTGCCTCTTGGTGCTGGAGGTATATCAGTTAGATTAAATTGACCTAGGCTCTTATTGCCAGAAGCTACTTCACGCTCACCTTGAAGCACATGAATTGTTACAGCATTTTGATTATCTTCGGCAGTCGAGAATACTTGAGATGCCTTAGTAGGTATTGTTGTATTTTTCTTAATAAGTTTAGTCATAACACTTCCAAGTGTTTCAATACCTAAACTTAACGGCGTTACATCGAGAAGTAAAACATCTTTTACGTCACCCTGAAGGACGCCACCTTGAATTGCTGCGCCCACGGCAACGGCTTCATCAGGATTAACATCTTTTCTAGGTTCTTTACCGAAAATATCTTTTACTTTTTCTTGTACTTTTGGCATGCGACTTTGGCCACCTACAAGAATAATGTCTGATATGTCGCTTCCAGAAACGCCAGCATCTTTCATTGCAACTTTACAAGGCTCGATGGTTCTTTCAATTAAATCATCCACAAGAGATTCAAATTTTGCACGTGTAATTTTTACAACAAGATGTTTTGGACCACTTGCGTCAGCGGTAATGTAAGGCAAGTTGACTTCGGTTTGTTGGCTACTTGAAAGTTCAATCTTTGCTTTTTCAGCCGCTTCTTTTAAGCGTTGCTTAGCAAGTAGATCGTTTCTTAAATCAAGACCATTTTCTTTTTTAAATTCATCAGCTAAAAAATCAATAAGACGATTATCAAAGTCTTCACCACCTAGGAAAGTATCTCCATTTGTAGATAACACTTCAAATTGATGTTCGCCATCAACAGTGGAGATTTCAATAATAGATACGTCGAATGTTCCGCCACCTAAATCGTATACAGCAATCTTTCGATCGCCTTCTTGTTTGTCTAGGCCAAAAGCAAGCGCTGCGGCAGTAGGTTCATTAATAATACGTTTAACCTCAAGACCTGCAATTCGACCTGCATCTTTAGTCGCTTGACGTTGGCTATCATTAAAATAAGCAGGAACAGTGATAACTGCTTCTGTAACCTCTTCACCAAGGTAATCTTCAGCAGTTTTTTTCATTTTTCTTAAAACTTCTGCTGAAATTTGTGGAGGTGCCATTTTTTGGTCGCGCACTTTTACCCATGCATCGCCATTGTCGGCTTTTGAAATTTCATATGGCATTAAACCAATATCTTTTTGCACTTCTTTTTCTTCAAAACGGCGGCCAATTAATCGCTTTACAGCAAATAATGTATTTTTTGGATTAGTTACTGCTTGTCTTTTTGCAGGCGCGCCAACTAGAATCTCACCATCATCTTGGTAAGCAATAATTGAGGGCGTTGTTCGAGCGCCCTCTGCATTTTCAATTACTTTAGGCTTTCCGCCTTCCATCACAGCCACACAGGAGTTTGTTGTTCCTAAGTCAATACCGATAATTTTAGCCATTTTTTTTCCTTAAAAAATCTGTTTAATTTTATATATCTATAATTGGGACAGTCTTGAATATTTCAAGAGCTTATGTATTTTTAGTTTTTGATACGGTTACCAGAGCAGGTCTTATAACTCTTTCATTCAATAGATAACCTTTTTGAAGAACAGTTAAAATTTTATTTGGCTCTTCTTCTGATTCAACCATGCTGATTGCTTGGTGTTGATTAGGGTCGAATTTTTCACCTAATGCTTTAATTTCATGGATACCAAACTTTTCAAATACATTAATGAGTTGTTTTTGTGTGAGCTCCACGCCATTTTTGTAACTATCTACATTTGCATTTTCAATTGTTAAGGCTGCATCGAGGCTGTCTTTTACAGAAAGTAATTCACCGCTAAATTTTTCTAGTGCAAATTTTCTAGCTTTATCGATATCTTCGAAAGAACGTTTTCTTATGTTCTCTCCTTCAGCTTTAACATAAAGAACTTGCGCTTGAGCTTCGGCTAATTTTTCTTCAAGAAGCTTTATTTGATCTTCCGGGTTATTTGAAGAGGCTTGATCTGGACTGTTGTTTGAATCATCAATAGATGAATTTTCTTTATCTTCTGCATTCATAATTTTGCCTTTTAAAACTTTTAAAATATTGCGAATTAAAACAAATTTGGGGATGAAACTTTAAATTTCAAGGGTATAAAGTTAAATAATTGCCTCGATTTGGGAAATTGTTGATTCGACGGTAGGAATGACCCCAATTTCTCCTAAGTTGACGGATGGTACTTTGATATTGGGATAAACTCCATTAAGGTAAGGATTGCTATCCATATAAAGACCTATGGTTGGAATACCAAGAGCATTGGCAAGATGAGTGAGCCCTGAATCAACACCAATCACACATTTAGCACCCGATATAATATTTGCAAGATCGCTAATATTCATTTTGGGCAGCACTAAGCAATTGGTTGATGTTTTTCGAAGCGCTTTAGAAACCTGATATTCCTCAAGATTGCCCCAAGGCAATAACACTCTTAGACCTAAAATATTAAAAAATTGGATAATTTTTTGCCAATGATCCATAGGCCACTGTTTGGTTCTTTTGCTCGAACCATGAATCAAAACGACGTAACGTTCAGATAGATTAAAATTATTGATGTTGTGTATTTCTAATCCAAAATGAGCGGATTGGTCTAACAAGTCGTATTCAAAACATTTAGACGCTAATTCTCTATTTCGCACGACTGCATGGATTTGCTTTGAAACAGTATGCGTATGTTTGTAGAAATAAGACGCGGCGGCCTCTCGAATAGAGACCTTATCAAAGCCATGAATATCACCATGTGTAAACAAAGTGAAAAAAGCGCTTTTTAGTAGCCCCTGAAAATCAATCACAATATCGTAGTGATTATGACGAATAGCATTAATGGCCTTATAAAGACCTGTCCATGTTGTTTTTTTTCTAAGGTTTTTTTTCCAGGACCTTAAAGAGATAGTAATGATCGAATTAACTTCAGGATGAAGCCTTGGAATATCCGCAAAAGACTCTTCAACTAGCCAGTCAATTGAACTTTCGGGAACAAAATATTTAATATCATTAACAACAGGGAGGCAGTGAATAATGTCCCCGAGCGAGGATGTTTTAATGATGAGTATACGAACCATATAAAGAATTTTCGCATATAAATCAATGCCTATAAATGATTTATATGATTAATTCATATTTAATCGTTTGACGCTTACAGAGTGTTTCTAGGATAATCTGTCATAGAGATAAATTTTTATTCATTCATGACAGCACATTAATTTAATGAAACATTCCATAGTAGAAATCACTGAAAGAATCAAAGAAAAAAGTAGGCCCACAAGAATTGCATACTTAGCTCGCGTCGATGCTATGTTGCAAAGGCAGCGTGGTGCTGATCGCTTGGGGTGCGCTAACGTTGCGCATGCTATTGCAGCATTACCGAAAAATGACAAATTAAAAATTGTTAGCGAAAAAAAACCTAACATTGCAATCGTTTCTGCTTATAACGATATGCTCTCAGCGCATAAGCCATATGAAAACTACCCATCCATTATTCGTGATGAAGCCAATAAATGTGATGCAACGGCTCAAGTAGCAGGTGGCGTTCCCGCCATGTGTGATGGTATTACACAGGGTGAGCCAGGTATGGAGTTGAGTTTATTTTCTCGAGACACCATAGCAATGGCAACTGCAATTGGACTCTCGCATGATGTATTCGACGGCACACTTATGCTAGGCATTTGTGACAAGATTGTGCCTGGTTTACTAATTGGTGCTCTTCATTTTGGACACTTACCTACAATTTTTGTGCCAGCCGGCCCTATGTCTACCGGTATCGACAACACGTCTAAATCTAAAGTACGCGAGAAATATGCACAAGGTCTTGTGGGCCGAGAAGAGCTTTTAGCTTCTGAATCTGCTGCATACCATGGGGAAGGTACTTGCACATTTTATGGTACAGCTAATAGTAATCAGATGTTAATGGAAGCAATGGGACTTCATGTTCCAGGCGCGGCATTTATTCATCCTCGGGATGATATTAGAGAAGAAATAACACGTGAATCAGTTCGCTCCCTTTTAAACATTATCAAAAATAAACAAAATAAACCCATTGGTAAATTAGTGGATGAGCGAGTCATTGTGAATGCTATGGTCGCATTATTAGCGACAGGCGGATCTACCAACCATCTTATTCATTGGGTGGCGATCGCAAGAGCCGCCGGTATTATTATTGATTGGAGTGATTTCCATGATCTCGCAAGCTCAACTCCGCTATTAGCAAGCGTTTATCCAAATGGCAAAGCAGATGTGAATGAATTTCAAACTGCAGGCGGACCTGCATTTGTGATTCGTGAGCTCATTGATTCAGGTTGTATGTATCCAGAGGTCATGACCGTGAGCGAAGGCGGCTTAAAGGAATATACAAAAAAACCTACAAAAGAAAATAACAAAATTATTTGGAAAGACTTACCTAAAGAGAGTGGCGATGAAACAATTGTAAGAACCGCTGACAATCCTTTTAATCCATCAGGTGGATTAAAACTTTTACAAGGTAATCTCGGTCGTTCCGTAATTAAAATTTCTGCAGTGCCGCAAGATCGCTACATTATTGAAGCACCTGCAATTATTTTTGATACACAAGAAGAGCTTCTTAGTGCTTTTGATCGAGGCGAGCTTGAAAAAGATTTTGTTGCGGTTGTGAGATTTCAAGGACCTAAAGCAAATGGAATGCCTGAGCTTCATAAGCTAACGCCTCCTCTAGCAGTGCTTCAAAACAAAGGCTTTAAGGTAGCGATTGTGACCGACGGTAGAATGAGTGGTGCTTCCGGAAAAATTCCAGCTGCAATTCATTTAAGTCCTGAAGCTTCAGCGAATGGACCCATCGGTAAAATTCGTAACGGCGATATGATTCGATTAAATGCGATGGTCGGCACTTTAAATGCATTAGTTGATGAAGATACATGGTATGAAAGAGAAAATGAAAATCTTTCTGATCAGCTTAGAAATAATAATGCGCACGATATTGGGCGCGAATTATTTGCTGGTATGAGAAAAAATGTGATTTCTGCCGAAGAAGGCGCGATCACCTGGCTATAAATTATACAAGGACAATATGAAGACATTAGATTTAGCAAATTACGGCCCAGTGATTCCAGTCATTGTGATTGATAAAGTGGAAGATGCTGTTCCTATGGCAGAAGCTTTACTTGAAGGCGGCATTAAAGTTTTAGAAGTTACACTAAGAACTTCATGTGCTATTGAGGCTATGGATCGAATTATTAAGCATTTGCCAGAAGCGATTGTAGGTGCAGGCACTGTAAGAACAAAAGCAGATGCTTCAGCTGCAAAATCAATTGGCTGTCAATTTGCAGTGAGCCCAGGCTATACATCAGAAATTGGTAAACATTGCTTAGATATTGGATTGCCTCTATTGCCAGGGGTTTCAACCGGAAGCGAAGTGATGATGGCTAATAATGATGGCTATTATTTCTTGAAACTTTTTCCTGCAGTTGCAGTAGGCGGTATTAATCTTTTAAAAGGGTTTGCAGGTCCTTTTTCAGACGTTAAATTCTGTCCAACAGGTGGTGTCACTGTTCAATCAGCACCTGACTTTTTAAGTTTACCCAATGTGCCGGTTTGCGGAGGTACTTGGCTTACACCAAAAGATCTTGTTGCAAATAAAAACTGGATTGAAATTACGAAATTAGCTAAAGAAGCAAGCGCGATTAAACGCCCTTAATTCAATTTCATGCTTCCCATCTCTCAATACAAGACAATCTTATTTGATTGTGATGGCGTCGTTCTTAATTCAAATTTTCTTAAGATAGAAGCCTATCGATTAACGGCGCTTGAGTTCGGAGCATCTGAAGAAGATGCTATGAAGTTAGTGAATCATCATATCGAATATACCGGCATATCTAGAAATATTAAATTCACTTATTTTTTAGAGAAAATTCTTCATAAGACAGTAGATGATGCATCAATGAATCATCTTTTAAATCAACTCAATTACGAGGTTGAAAGACTTTTAGAAAATTGTGAAATTGCTCAGGGTCTTGATGCCTTAAGAGAAAAAACTAAAGATTCTAATTGGATGATAGTCTCTGGTGGCGATCAAGAAGAAATCATTCGTCTATTCACAAGAAAAAATTTATTAAAATATTTTGATGTAGGTATTTTTGGAAGTCCTGATTCTAAAGAAGATATAGTGACGCGCGAATTAAAAAAGCCGACTGGACAAAGACCCGCATTATTCATTGGTGATTCTAAATACGACTATCAAGTCGCTAAAAAAAATAATTTAGATTTTATTTTTTTAAGTGATTGGACTAATTTTTTTGAATGGAAAAGTTTTTGTGCAGAAAATAAGATCGAGATTTATAAGAAGTTAGACGATCTTAATCATTAAATTATTTTCCTAATAATATCTTCAGGCTTAATATTTTTTAGACAGTTTGTATGTTGAAGCGGGCACGTTCTTTCAAAGCATGGACTGCATGAAAGGCCCAAATATATTAATTTAGCATGACGACTTAATGGCGGTGTTTTTTTGGGATCAGAAGAACCGAAAATAGCAACTTGTTTAATCCCCAAGCTTGCAGCTACATGCATTAAGCCTGAATCGTTACTTAAAAATGAGTTGCATATGCTCATGACATCAATAACTTCTTCAAGTTTTGTTTTACCAATAAGATTAATCACTTTATTTTTTGTTAATCTGTCTAGCGACCTTCCAAGATCATGATCGTTTGATGATCCTAGCAAAATAACTTTCCAGTTATTTTCTATTGCTTCTATTGCGACTTTCGCAAAATACTCAATAGGCCATCTTTTAGCTTCGCCATATTCTGCGCCTGGAGCAATGCCTAAAACTTTATCTGAAGGCTTTAACTTGCCTTTTAAAAATTTTCTTGCTTGGTTAGGTTTTGAAACGAGGTAAGTGGATAAGCTCGTTTTAATATTTTTATTCTTTGGTGCGAGCGCTAAAAATTGATCAATAGTGCGATAAAGACTTTTATCTTTCTGGATGCAATCATTAATGAGACCAAAGCGCATTTCTCCCAAAAATCCAGTGCGCTTAGGAATATTTGCGAAAAATGGAATGAGTGCTGATTTAAACGAGTTGGTTAATACTATAGCTTGTGTGTAACCTTCTACTTTTAGACTTTTTCCTAACTGGTATCGTTTAAGTATATTGAGTTCACCATGCGAAAAAGGCAAAGCAATCGATTTATCAACCTCAGGCATTCGAGAGACTAAAGGGATAGTCCATACAGGCGAAGCTACATGAAGTTTACTTTTTGGATAATGATCTTTAATGACTTTAAAAAGTTTTTGTGCCATGACCATATCGCCTAGCCATGATGGTCCTATCACCAGAATTTTTTGAGAGCTCAAAATCTTAAGATATTTTTTTAATTATGGCGCTAGTGCTTCTTCCAGGAACAATCGAAACCAATTCAACTTTGCCATTCCATTTCTTTAATTCTTGATGGCCTACTACTTGATTCTTTTTATAATCACTGCCTTTGACCAAGACATCAGGTTGAATTTTCTTTATTAAATGTAGTGGTGTTGCTTCACTAAAAACGACAATACCATCTACAGAAGAAAGTGCTGCGAGCACTCTTGCTCGATCTTCTTGATGTATTACAGGTCTCGTTTTACCTTTTAGTTTGGTTACTGATGAATCGCTATTAAGAGCGAGAATTAAGACATCACCTAATTTTTTTGCTTTTTCAAGATAAGTCACATGACCCGCATGAAGAATATCAAAGCAACCATTTGTGAATACAATTTTCTTTTTCTGTTTTTTCCAGACACCTACTTGTTCCATAAGACTTTCAAGAGAGTGAATTTTTTTCTCTTGGTCTGAGTGTTGCGCGTTTAAAGTTTTAACTAAGTCTGCATGTGTAATCGGAATCGTACCTAATTTTCCAATGACTATGCCTGCCGCGATATTAGCAATATTGAGCGAGGTTTCAATTGGCATTTTTGCGATCATACATGCCGCTAATGTGGCGATAACTGTATCGCCAGCCCCTGAAACATCAAATACTTGTTGTTGATTAACAGCGGGTAAGTTTTTGATCGTATCGCCTTGGATTAAATCAATACCGTCTTCGCCCTTTGTCATTGCAATAAATTGTAAATTGAGTGATTTTTTTAATTTTAAAAGCGGCGTTAAAAAGTTAGTATTTTTAGTGACATGAATATGACAAGCCTCAATTGCTTCTTTTTTATTGGGTGTAATGGCAGTCGCATTTTTATATTTTTCGTAATGAATACCTTTAGGATCAACCAATACAGGTATTTTTTTTGATCGAGCGATCTTGATGACATCTTGACATAAGCGCTCACTTAAAACACCTTTCGCATAATCAGAAAGTATGACTATGGCTGGTTTTTTATTAAGAAGCGTTGTAATTTTTTTAATAAGCGCCTTAGAGTCGATAAGATCAGCAGTAGCCTCTTGGTCAATTCTCATCATTTGTTGATGTTCGCCAATAATGCGTGTTTTTGTTGTCGTAGGATTTTTATCTTTAATGATGCCATCGATGCCAATATGATTCTTTTTAAGAATCTCGATTAATTTCTTTCCATCTATATCATTCCCAATTTGGCCGGCTAGCACCGTTTTAATTCCTAAGAGCGATAGATTTGCAGCCACATTGCCTGATCCTCCAATGCGATCAAAAGACTCTTTAAGTCTTACTACGGGGACAGGTGCTTCAGGAGAAATTCTTGATACGTTACCGATTAAATAGCGATCTAACATCAAGTCACCAATGACTAACGCCCATTGATTACGAGCATTGAATTTATTTTTAATAATTTCGATATCAGTCATTTGTTAGAGACTCTCGTCAATGAGTTCGCAAAGTGTGTGCCCGATTAAGATATGTGCTTCTTGAATTCTCGCTGTTTCATTAGAATCTACGACGATACTAAGATTTGATATTTTTTTAATAAGACCACCGTCGCCACCTGTCAATCCGACAGTAATAGCACCTAAGGCATTTGCTTTTTCTAAACCTTTGACTACATTTTTACTATTGCCCGATGTGGAGATACCAATCACTACATCATGTTTTAAACACAATGCTTCGACTTGTCTTGAAAAGATGTATTCAAACCCATAATCATTGCCAACCGCTGTAAGAATTGATGTGTCTGTAGTTAATGCAATCGCAGGCAATCCTTTTCTTTCTTTAACAAAGCGACCTACAATTTCTGCTGCAATATGTTGACTATCGGATGCGCTTCCGCCATTGCCAAAAATTAAAACTTTGCCTCCAGTGTGTAGTGTCTTTTTAATAATATCTGCCACTTCATTCACATCATTAATGACAGAAGATAATTTATGAATCGTATCAAGATGACTTTTAAAAATGGATTCTATTCTTTTTATATTTTCACTCATGCGTATGCATCACTTTTTGTTAAGTAATTCGTTGCGTAATCTTTAACGCCTTCTTCAATAGTTAAAAAAGGTTTTGTATATCCTGCGTCTTTTAGTTTCTTAATGTTAGCTTCAGTAAAATATTGGTATTTTCCTTTAAGATCATTTGGCATATCAATATATTTAATTGCATTAAGATCGCCCTCTACACTTTTAACGAGCGACTCCGCCAGCGCTTTAAAGCTAGATGCTTTTCCTGTGCCTACATTATAAATACCTGAATGGTCTTTGTGGCTTAAAAAATGTAAGACGGCTGCTGCTGCGTCTTTCACATAAACAAAATCTCGTAATTGCATGCCATCTTGATAATCCGGACGATCACTTTTAAAGAGCCTTATTTCACCTTCTTTTTTAAGTTGGTTAAATGAGTGAAATACCACGCTTGCCATTCTATTTTTATGGTATTCGTTTGGGCCATATACATTGAAGAATTTGAAGCCACACCAATGTGGCGGTGTTTTTTCTTTTGCGAGCACTTGCTGAACTGCCCATTGATCAAAAAATTGTTTTGAATAACCGTAAGCGTTAAGCGGCCTTAGTTTACTTAGCTCAGATTCGTTATCATCATAACCAAACTCACCACCACCATAAGTAGCCGCAGAACTTGCGTAAAGAAAAGGAATTTTATGTTCGCTTGCATAGCGCCATAAATTTTGGCTGTAACGAATATTCTGATTTAAGAGTTTGTTGAAATCAGTTTCAGTTGTAGCACTAATTGCACCCATGTGAATAATGGCTTCAATGTCATGTTTTTTTTCAAGCCATGGGAAAAGATCATCCTTATCAAGATAATCCATATATGTTCGTTTACTTAAATTGTTCCATTGATCCTGATGTTGGATATCATCTACGATGATGATGTCCTTACGATCAAGGATGGTATTAAGATGCCAAGCAATGACACTTCCAATCATGCCAGCACCACCAGTCAGTATTATCATAATGAGATGTTGTCTTTAAATAATTAAGACTGCTTCTTTTCTATGAGCAGAGCTCTTTTTTTAGTGAGAGCTGAATTCTGAGCTTCTTTTTTTGGCGTCCAGCTCTTATCAATCCAACCTTGTAAATTTTCTAGGATTATACCTTGCATCGCATTAATCCATTCTGGATTGTCGTTGAGTGCCGGAATATAGCTAAAGCTTTTGCCGCCATGGTTTAAGAAAATATGCCTACCTTCAATATTGATTTCTTCCAATGTTTCTAGGCAGTCACTTGAGAATCCAGGACAAACAACATGCACATTCTTTTCTTTCTTTTTACCTAAATCAGCCATCACTTCAGCGTAATAAGGCTTTAGCCATTCAGCTCTACCAAAGCGTGATTGAAAGGACACCATATATTCACTCTCTTTTAATTTCAGAGCTTCAGCAAGTAAGCGTGCAGTTTTATAGCATTCACAATGATAAGGATCACCCTGCATGAGTGATTTTTTTGGAATGCCATGGAAGCTCATGACTAATTTTGAAGGCCTTCCATTTTTTTTCCAGAATTGCAGAATAGATAATTTAAGCGCATTAATATAAAGAGGGTGGTCGTGATAATTTCTCACGGTTCTTACTGCAGGTACATTTCTTGTTTTAAGAAGAACCCGCCACAAAGCATCCATCGCCGATGCACTTGACGATGCCGCATACTGAGGATAGAGGGGAAGCAAAAGAATTTTGGTGCAATTTTTTTCTTTTAATTTGAGCACCGCATTTTTCATTGAAGGATTGCCATAAGACATTCCTAATTCCACTTCAACAGGCTGAGAAATTGTTTTTTTAATTTTCGTGCTTAAAGCTTTTGTTTGATTGGTAGCATTGACTAAAAGTGGAGAGCCTTTTTTAGTCCAAACTTTCGCATATTTTTTGGCCGAACTTCCTGGCCTAAAAACTAAGATAATGAAATGAAGTATCCAGCACCAAATAAATCGAGGTACTTCGACAACTCTTCGGTCCATAAGAAATTGCTGTAAGTATTTTCTTACGGCATGTGTGCTGAGAGAATCGGGAGTGCCTAAATTTGCTAGTATGATCCCAATTTTTGGCACATCGCCGTGTTGATATGGTGGTTCTTTTATAAAGTAATTCATTTAATGTTGACTCAGTGCGTTAGAAAGAAGTTTTGCTGTGATATCTACAATAGGAATGACTCTTTCGTAAGCCATTCTTGTAGGCCCAATGACACCTAAGGTGCCTACAATTTCGCCATCTGTTTCATAAGGAGAGGTGATAAGACTGCACTCATCTAAAGATGAATAGCCCGATTCATTTCCGATAAAGATTTGAATGCCTTCTGCAAGCTGACTTTTATCGAGAAGTTTCATAAGTGCTGTTCGCTTTTCAAACACTTCAAAAATCTTTCTTAAGCTTGATATATTTTTCGCGAGCTCTTCAGATTGAATAAGGTTGCTTTGCCCTGTGATTACTATGGATTCGCTCTCTGGTGAAATGACGTCATGACCTACCTCAATAGCCGCTGTCATTAGCTTAATCATATCAGCATGCATTTTAGATAATTCATCTACAAGCGTATCTTTTACTTTGGCAAAAGTATTTCCACTAAAGTTGTGATTAAAATAATTAGCAGCTTCAACTAAATCGTCATGGGTGTAATGTTTCTCCGTCATCACAATTCTGTTTTGAACATTTCCGTCATTGGTCACAATGATCACAAGAATTTTTTTCTCAGATAAACCAATAAATTCTAAATGTTTGAATGTTGTTTTTTTTGCCTTAGGAATAAGCACCACACCTGCAAACTTTGTCAGCGTCGATAAGATGTCTGCGGCATTATTAATAATCTTTTTATTGTCACCAATATTCATTTGATCTTTTAATGAAGTCACAACCTTATCGTCCAAAGGCTTAACCGTCAGAAGAGAATCTACAAAAAGTCTGTAACCTAATTGGGTCGGAATTCTACCTGCAGAAGTATGCGGGCTTGTAATAAAACCCAAATCTTCGAGATCTTTCATCGTATTTCGAATGGAGGCTGGACTCAAATCAAGACCTGATGATTGAGATAGAGTTCTAGACCCCACAGGCTGCCCATCACTAATGTGTTGTTCAATGAGAGTTTTTAGAAGAATTTGAGCGCGCTTATCTAGCATGATGAAATAGGGTTATTCATATAAATCGTTATGCTTTAAAATACTCCGTAAAGCCTAATTTTCAAGGTGTAATAAGCCATTCTAACACGCAGCACTTTTGAAAATGAATGCTTATATACTAAGTTTTTCTTTGTTAAATTGCTATATATTCTTACGTCTTAAGTATGCTTTAATTCAATTATGGAAAGTCTCTTTAAATCAGTCGCAATTATCGGAAAATATGCGAGCGGAAGCGAATCTTCTGACATTGAGTCTCAGCTTTTAGAGCTCGCCCAATATTTAACGAATAAGCACATCAATATCTTTATTGAGGCTAAAACACATCAATCTGGAAAGTTTCAAGCATTTAAATCGATTACGTTAGAAGAGATTGGAACAAAAGCAGATCTCGCGATCGTCGTGGGTGGTGATGGCACTATGCTAGGTGTTGCAAGATCTCTTGTGAATTTTGATATTCCTTTAATAGGCGTCAATCAAGGGCGTTTTGGATTTTTAGCAGATTTAAATACAAGCAATATGTTGGAGTCCATTGATGAAATATTTCAAGGCTCTTCATATAAAGATAAAAGAATGCTTTTACAGTCTAAAATTTTTAGAGGTTCAAAATGCATTCACGAGTCATTAGCACTTAATGATGTGGTTGTTCGAAGCGGTTCTCGTTTGATTGAATTAGAAGTATCGATCAATGGCAGATTTGTACACAAACAAAGATCAGATGGTCTTGTAGTTACTACACCCACAGGCACGACTGCTTATGCGCTTTCCGCAGGCGGCCCCATTCTCCATCCTGAACTCGAAGCCATTTCGATTGTGCCGATTAGCCCTCACACATTAAGTAATCGCCCTATCGCTGTGAGCAGTCAAAGCTTAATTGAAATTCATGTAGTGAGCATGGATGAATCTTATTTAAGTATTGATGGACAACTTAAAGTGTCGCTCGAGATTCATGATCGCGTTGAAATTAAACGCGCAGAAAAAATGATTACGCTTCTTCATCCCAAAGACTATTGTTATTTTGAGATGCTAAGAAAAAAATTAAACTGGGGTTAAAGAAGCGCTATGTTACTTAATTTATCTATCCTTGATTTTGTCATTGTCGATAAGATGAGTTTGGATTTTAAATCTGGTTTTTCAGCTTTAACAGGAGAGACAGGCGCTGGAAAATCAATTCTCATTGACGCCTTGTCGCTCGCTTTAGGCCAGCGTAATGAAGGTGGGGTAGTACGTCTTCATCAAGATAAGGCGGATATCAGCGCTATCTTTGATATTAAAAATAATCAGGAAGTGATTGGCTGGTTAAAAGAAAACGAACTTGAATCTGATAATAATGAACTCATTTTAAGAAGAGTGATTCATGCTGATGGAAAATCAAGAGCTTTTATTAATGGCAAAGTAACAACGCTTCAACAGTTAAAAGAATTGGGCGAGTCACTCGTTGATATCTATAGTCAAAACTCTCATCATTCGCTTTTAAAATTAAGTGCACAAAGACAAATTTTAGATGACTTTGGTGGTCACTCAGATTTAGCCTCCAAAACATATAATCTTTATCAAGCATGGCATAAGCTTCACATACAAAAAATTGAATACGAAAAAAATGCGCAAATTTATAGGGACGAACTTGCAGAATTAAGAGATAAGTTAAGAGAATTAAGACAACTTTCATTTACTTTGAGCGACTGGGAAGCGCTGCAACAAGACCACGCTATGATGTCCCATGGCCATGAGCTCATTGAAGATATTAATTTTTGTATTGAAGTTTTAGAAAAAGATGAAACGGCAATTTCCGATAGACTTCATTTGGTACAGCAAAAAATTTCTCACTCTATGACTATTGATGAGAAATTAAGAGAATCCTCCGAGCTTATTGATTCCATTAACATTCAAACAGAAGAACTTCTCCGCTCTCTTAATCGATATTTGCAAAAAGTGGATTTGGATCCAGAAAGATTGAAAGATATTGAGGCGCGCATTCAAGCGATTCATAATTTTGGTAGAAAACATCGTATCAAGCCCGAGGAATTTGAATCAACACTTATTGCTTGGCAAGCGCGTAATGATGAGCTTGAGTCTTTCCAATCAGATGATGGTATTGATGCTAAAGAAAAAGTAGCCCTGCAAGCTTTTAATGAAAGCGCACTATTATTAACTAAGGCGCGAAAGGCTGCATCAGAGACATTAAGTCAAAATATCACTGAAGCGATGCAAAAATTATCTTTTAGTCATGGGCGCTTTGAAGTGAAACTCGCCCCTCAAGACCCAACAGCGCATGGTCTAGAGCATATTGAATTTCTCGTAGCATCTCACTTGGGCGCTGAACCTAGACCTATCCATAAAGCAGCGTCTGGAGGCGAACTCTCTCGCTTAAGTCTTGCAATTCGAGTTGCATCCATTTCAAAAGCAAATGTGCCTTGTATGATTTTTGATGAAGTGGATGTCGGCATTGGAGGTAGTGTCGCTGAAATTGTAGGTAAACTTTTAAAAGAATTAGGTAATCATGATCAAAGACAAGTATTGGTCATTACTCACTTACCGCAGGTCGCATCATTAGCTGTTCATCATTACAAAGTATCCAAAACACAAGAAAACAATCAGACACTCAGTCACATTCATTTAATGGATGACAAAATGCGTGTCGATGAAATTGCGCGCATGTTAGGCGGTATATCGATTACCGATACTACTCGGGAGCATGCAAAGGAAATGTTAAAGATTTAAACTTTGTTGGGACAGGGTGTTTTAGTGCATTCAGCATAGATATAAAGTGAATGCTCTTGGATGACAAATCCTTTTTTACTTGCAACGATTTGCTGTCTTTTTTCAATTTCATCGTCACAAAATTCTTCTACATGACCACATTGCATACACACGATATGGTCGTGATGTTCTGAGTTACTTAATTCAAATACAGCTTTATCACTTTCAAAATGATGTCGTATTAAAAGACCTGCTTGTTCAAATTGAGTGAGCACACGATAGACTGTTGCAAGACCTACATCTTCGCCGGATTTAATTAAAAGTTTATATACATCTTCCGCTGACAGATGTTTTGCATCACTATGCTCAAAAAGACTTAAGATTTTAAGCCGAGGGAGCGTTGCCTTAAGTCCTGATTTTTTTAAATCTTTATGATCTTGTGCCATCACATCACCTTAAAAATTGCCTTACGAAACATTTTGAATACTGTCTAGCATGTTATATTAATACGCATTATGTTTAAAGTTATAAAAATGCGTATATTCCTTCTTGTTTTAAGCCTTTTAGTTACTGCCTGCTCTTCTTCATTGCCCTCTATTAAGCCTTATAAGATGCCAATTCAACAAGGCAATTTAGTTACCTCAAAAATGATGATGCAATTAAAGCCAGGCATGACAAAAACCCAAGTGCGCTTTGTTATGGGCACACCATTAATTTCTGATAGCTTCCATAAAGATCAATGGGATTATTTTTATCAAATGGAAAAAGATGGCGCGATCATTGAAAAAAGAAGAGTAACTTTGATGTTTGAAAAAGACTTGCTCGCGAAAGTAAAAGGTGACGTTATTCCTGCCTCTCAAAATACCAATCAAGAGCGTCAAGAAATCGTTCCTCAAAAAAATAATGAGGCTAATCAAAAGCCAGTTCAAAAAGAAAAAGGCATGCTCGATCGTTTAAAATTTTGGGAAGATGATGAAGAGAAACCTGCTCCAAAAATCGCACCATCTAAAAAAGAAGTGCCTGTAGAAGAAAGAAAACTTGTGACGCCCAAGAAAGAGATAGCTGAGCCAATTAAAGCAGTAGAGCCTGAAATTAAAAAACCTGTGACGGAAGCAGCCCCAGTTGAAATTAAAAAAGAGCCTGAGGCGGTAAAGCCTGAAGCTCCAAAAGCTGAAAATGCAAAACCGTTGCCTGCTGAAACTGATCCCAATTATTTTGATTTAATGTTAGAAAAAATAGGATTCTAATCATATGAGTAAAATAAATATTCTTATCGTAGGCGCTTCTGGTCGTATGGGTCAGACACTCATTCAAGAAATTGCTGCCGATAAAGACTTGACGCTTGTGGCGGCCATTGATCATAAATCTAGCGAGAGATTAGGTCGCGACGCAGGGGAGGCATTGGGTATTGCGACAGGCGTTAAGATTGATCACGACATTGCTAAAGTAATTTCATCTGCTGACGTTCTCATTGATTTCACAAGACCTGAAGCCAGTCTTGAGTATTTGAAATTATGTGAGACGCATCAAGTGAAGTATGTCATTGGCACCACTGGATTTTCAGATCAAGAGAAGAAAATGATTCTTGATGCTTCAAAAACGATACCGATTGTTTTTGCGCCCAACATGAGTGTAGGTGTTAATTTATTAATTTCGCTGGTTGAAAAAGCAACACAATTACTTAAAGACGATTTTGATATCGAAATTATTGAAGCACATCATCGACATAAAATTGACGCTCCTTCAGGAACAGCTTTAAGATTAGGTGAAGCGGTTGCGAAAGCAAGCGGCAGAGACCTTAAAAAAGATGCGCAGTATGAGCGTTTCGGCAACACAGGGGAGCGTAAGCAAACCACGATTGGTTTTTCAACGATTCGCGGTGGCGACATTGTAGGGGACCATACAGTTTTATATGCAGGCACGGGGGAGCGTATTGAACTTACACATAAAGCCTCAAGCCGCGCGACCTTTGCCAAGGGAGCACTCAGAGCTGCTAAGTTTTTATCCCATCAAAAAACCGGTCTTTTTGATATGCAAAAGGTCTTAGGACTTTCTGATAATTAACTATTTATCGTGGTTTAGTGCGTTGAAATAAGGCGCTAATTCGACTATAATATCTACGATATTTGAAACGGGAGCTGCTAAACACTTCTCCCGTTTTGTATATCCAGTACCCAAACCCTTGAATTCGCAACTACTGGAGAATCATTTTGTCGCGAAATATGTCGGCAGTGTTAGTGCTTGCAGACGGAACTAAGTTTCGAGGTATTTCAATTGGTGCTCCAGGTTTAACCGCAGGTGAAGTTGTTTTTAATACTTCAATGACCGGTTATCAAGAAATTCTGACCGACCCTTCTTATACAAAACAAATTGTCACGCTCACTTATCCTCATATTGGTAATGTAGGCGTTAATCAAGAAGATATTGAATCTGATAAGGTCTATGCCAGTGGTTTAATCATTCGCGATCTCGCTATGATCAATAGCAATTTTAGAAGCGAACAAACACTCTCCGAATACTTAAAAGCGAATCACATTGTTGCGATCGCAAATATTGATACAAGAAAACTCACAAGACACTTAAGAGAGCATGGCTCACAAGCGGGCTGCATTATTGCCGAATCTGATGACGATAAAAAAGCACATGAAGAAGCTAAAGCTTTTCCAGGCCTATCAGGCATGGATCTCGCTAAAGTTGTGAGCTCTAAAAAAGCTTATGCCTTTAACCAAGGTGAGTGGTCATTATCTGAAGGTTACGTTGATCACAAAGAATCGAATTATCATGTCGTTGCATTTGATTACGGTATCAAGAAAAATATTTTAAGGATGTTGGTTTCAAGGCGATGTAAAGTGACCGTGGTGCCTGCTGAAACTCCTTACGAAGAAGTGGTTCGCTTGAAACCTGATGGCGTATTTTTATCGAATGGACCCGGCGATCCTGAGCCTTGTGATTATGCGATTAAAGCGATTAAGCAATTAGTCGATGACGGGTATCCTACTTTTGGCATTTGTTTGGGACATCAACTTCTAGCATTAGCGAGTGGCGCTAAAACTTCCAAGATGAAATTTGGACATCATGGTGCAAACCATCCCGTTCAAGATTTAAAAACAAAACGTGTATTTATTACCAGCCAAAATCATGGCTTCACTGTTGATCAAACTTCACTTCCTAAAAATTTAGTAGCCACACATCAATCTCTTTTTGATGGTAGCTTGCAAGGCATTGAAAGATTAGATCAGCCCGCATTTAGTTTCCAAGGGCACCCTGAGGCAAGTCCTGGACCGTCTGAAATGAGCTATTTGTTTGATCATTTTATTGATCTCATTGAAAAAAAGAAAACGAGCCATGCCAAAGCGTAAA
>Ga0208742_1000011_pt1 | contig 95420 bp, 92 predicted proteins | sample CryBogCBH28Sep08_FD_184601 | JGI IMG/M metagenome (GOLD analysis project Ga0208742, IMG submission 184601) | Freshwater microbial communities from Crystal Bog, Wisconsin, USA - CBH28Sep08 (SPAdes) (version 2) | ecosystem: Environmental > Aquatic > Freshwater > Lake | place: Crystal Bog... | reverse complement strand
GTCGCGTTGAACGCATCATTCATCGACCACCTTTCGGCGTGCCAGGTTCCGGTCATCCTTGATTACAACTGCGCCGGCCCAAGCACGGACGAGATTCGTGGGCTGCTTCGACAGCTTGACGGCCTGGTTGACGTCGTCGCCGTTGAGCAGCCGTTCGCGGCCGGCAACGTTGTCGAGCACGCGCTCTTGGCGAAGGAGTTGCCGGTGCCGTTGTCGCTTGACGAAGGGGTCCGATCTCGCCGCGACGTTGAACACATCGCCCAATATGGCGCGGCATCAATGGTGTGCCTCAAGCCGGCACGTCTCGGCGGGTACAGCGTGACGCGCGCGGTTGCCGCACGGGCTGTTGAACTCGGCCTGCGTCCTTATGTCGGAGGATTCTTCGAATCACCGTTGGCGCGGGCGGTGAATCGCCAGGTAGCGGCCGCAACCGTCAGCGAGCCCAGCGACGTTGGCGTCGTCGAGCGGCGCGGCGAATCGGGGCTGTGGCGCACAACGGCATTCGGTGTCGGTGTTGCCCCAGAGCGAGCGCTTGAAGGCATCCTGCGCCCCGTGCCACAGGGCTCTTTCGAGGTCTAGAGTCTCGTTATGAGCGAACGAAGCCAGCGTCGGCACCTGGACGATATTCAGCGTCGCCTGGTAAAGGCTCGTGAGAGTCTCCGGGTGCTCGAAGAACAGGTGGCCGCCTGGAATGAAACCCTCGACGAAGCTCGAATTCGCTCATTGGTCTCCGAGACCCCGCAACTTACGGCAGAATATAACGAACTATCAAAACATGTTGTCGCTGCCATCGCGGAACTGCAACGACGAGGATCGGAAGTTCAGGCCCTCATTGCGGAACGTGATGCGCTACTTCGACAGTGGGTTCCGAAGGGTACATAAATGGAAAAGCGTGTCGTAATTGCCGACGATGAATCGATCATCCGACTCGACCTCAAGGAAATCCTCGAGTCCGACAACTACCTCGTTGTGGGCGAAGCCGCCAACGGCGACGACGCGCTGGCCATGATCAATGAACTGCAGCCCGACCTGGCTCTCCTCGACATCAAGATGCCCGGCCTCGATGGCATTGAAGTGGCCAAAGCGGTGCAGGGGAGCGAGACGCAGGTAGTGCTGCTCACCGCCTTCAGCCAGCGCACGCTGATTGAATCTGCACGAGACGCTGGCGTCGTGGCCTACTTGGTGAAGCCTTTCCGTTCATCCGAAATCCTCCCCAAGCTCGCTGCAATTGTGAACCCCCACGCCGAGCCAGCCGAAATGAACGACCCCTCGGTTGCGGACGACAAGATTGAAACCCGCGAAATTGTGCAACGCGCCAAGGAGACCCTGATGCGCGAACGCGGACTGGATGAACCAGCGGCGTTTGAGTTCATTCAGCAGTCAGCAATGCGTGGCCGGACACGGATGCGCGACATCGCGCAGCAGATTTTGAAGGGTGAATTCGTTGGCTAACGCCACGGAGCAGCGCCCGCTTTTGCTACTTGACGGAATGTCATTGGCATTTCGTGCTTTCTACGCACTCTCGACGGATATTGCCACCTCTGGTGGTCTGGTCACCAACGCACTCCACGGCTTCGCCTCAATGCTGCACTCGCTGATTCGTTCGCAGAAACCGGGCTCGCTCGCGGTGGCCTTCGACCTGCCAGGCGGAACGTTTCGCGACGCGATGACCGACGACTACAAGGGTGGTCGGGCAGAAACACCCGTTGAAATTGAGCACCAGTTCGCTCTGATCAGGGAACTTTGCGAAGCACTGCACATTCCCGTGGTGTCCAAACCCGGATTCGAGGCTGACGACGTGTTGGCCACGTTGGCTACGCGAGCTCGTGATGCCGCGCTTCCCGTCATTGTGGTGACGGGTGACCGCGATTCTTTCCAGTTGGTGGAGGATCCTTTCGTGCGGGTGCTCTACAACCGCCGAGGCGTCTCGGACTATTCGCTCTACGACGAGGCGGGGATATTTGAACGCTGCGGCATTGAACCGAAGCGCTACCCGCTCCTCGCCGCATTGCGCGGCGACACCTCCGACAACCTGCCCGGTGTGCCGGGGGTTGGCGAGAAGACGGCGGCGAAACTGTTCGCGACGTACCGCGACTTCGATGACCTCTATTCGCACCTGGCCGATTTGACTCCGAAGCTGCGCGAGAATCTTGCGGCATTCGAGGACCGCGCCCGGCAGAACCAGCGGGTCATGGAACTGGTCCGTGACGTTGAATTGGACGTCACCCTCGACGATCTGGTTCTGGGTGGTTGGGATCGTGGCGAGGTGGCGGCCTTTTTTGACCGATACGAAATGTCGGCGATGCGCTCTCGTTTCGAGAAGTTGATTGCCGAAGGGGCCATAGGTGCCGCCAGTGGTGGCACTACCGCGCCGATTCCCGTTGCGGCGCCACTCGTCAAAGCACCAGAATTGGTCAGAACCACAGACGTTGCGAAGGCCATCGCTGATGAAGTGCTCGTGGCAGTGGGCGGAGAGCGCATTGCAATAACTCCCGCAGCGGGAGGCCCCTGCTTTGTCGGCTCACTCAATGAACTCGGCAACGCCCTGGCGCACGTAGCGATCGTGGGTCATGACGTCAAATCGCTCTACCGCTGGTCCGCCACGAATGGTGTGACGGTAGGTGAGCCCGCTGACGACACCGCCATTATGGCGTTCCTGGTCGACGCGACGTCGGGCCGATACGACCTCGCAGACGTGGCGTTGCGATACCTTAATGCGCAAATTTCCCAGCGAACGCCGTCGTTGTTTGATGGTGACGCCGATGACGACGCACTCGTCGAAGAACTTGGCATTGTCTGGCAGCTGCGTCAGGTGCTGCAGGCGTCGATTGCCGAATGGCAGCTGGACCGCGTGTATCGGTCAATTGAACTCCCGTTGGTTGCCGTTCTCGGGCGCATGGAGGCTCGAGGGGTGCGCGTTGATGTCGAAATGCTTCGGAGTATTTGTGCGGAATTTACCGACGAGGCGAAGCGTCTTGACCAGCAGATCCAAGAGGTAGCGGGCCACCCCTTCAAGGTGAATTCGCCCAGCCAATTGGCCGTGGTGCTCTTTGAGGAGCTCGGTCTGACGCACGGGAAGAAGACCAAGACTGGTTACTCAACTGACGCGGCCACTCTCGAAGCAATTGTTGATGATCACGACATTGTGCCGCTGGTGCTGCGCTTCCGTGAAGTGGAGAAGTTGCGCTCGACCTACGGTCTGCCCCTCATCGAATCCGTCGGATCGGACGGCCGCATTCACGCCACCTTCCAACAGACCGTGGCGCGCACCGGACGATTGAGTTCGGAAAATCCAAATCTCCACAACATCCCTGTTCGCTCGGCCGAAGGGCGTCGCCTGCGCGTGGCCTTTGTGCCCACTGAGGGCTGGTCGCTGTGTGTGGCCGACTACGACCAGATTGAACTGCGTATTCTGGCGCATCTTTCCCACGACAGCGGCTTGCAAGCCGCCTTCGCGAGTCATGAAGACGTGCACCGCACCATTGCGGCCTCGGTGTTCGGCGTTGCGCCTGGCGATGTCACGCACGAACAGCGCGAGCAGGCCAAGGCAGTCTCTTACGGTCTGGCCTACGGCATGGAAGCGTTCGGGCTCAGCCAGCGCCTCGGTATCCCCGTGGGTGCGGCCAAGGAAATCATGGAGCGCTACTTTGCTGGCTTCCCAATGATTCGGGCCTACATGGATGAGACGATTGCCACGATTCGCAATCAGGGCTTCTCGCGGACGGAGTTTGGGCGAATTCGTCCGTTCCCCGATCTGGCAACTGCGGTCGGTCCCGCCCGAGCGGCGGCCGAGCGGCAAGCGATGAACGCTGGTATTCAGGGTCTCGCCGCGGACATATTTAAGGCCGCGCTGGTTCGTTTGGACCACCGATTGAGCAGCGAAAAGCTCGAAGCGCGCCTCATTTTGCAGGTGCACGACGAAGTGCTCGTCGAGGCACCATCCCACGAAGCCGAACAGGTTGAACGGGCCGTGCGTGAGTCGCTGACCGCAGTCGCGTCGCTCAGTGTGCCCCTGGAAGTGTCGCTGGCGTGGGGCAATAACTGGGCAGAAGCCAAGGGCTAGCCGGCAAACTGCTACGATTGGGTTCCCTCGTGAACACCGGTCACGCGGGTCTTATTGCCTAGTCAAGTCCCGGTGTGGCTGCATGAAAGTTGTAACTATGTCGGATGGCTCAGTCCTCCTCTCTCCCGTTCAGATGGGAACCTTCGACGCAGAAGGAAATTACATTCCTCGCGTCATCACCGAAGACAACTTGGTCGGCACCGACCTCACGTCGCTGGTTGAAAACTCTGTCCTCGAATTCGAAGACGGTGACCTCGTCACCGGTACGGTCGTGCAGATCTCGCACGACGAAGTACTGCTCGACATTGGTTTCAAGTCCGAAGGCGTGATCCCCAGCCGTGAACTCTCCATCCGCAACGATGTTGACCCCAGCGAAATTGTTTCGCTCGGTGAGCGCGTTGAGTGCCTCGTCCTCCAGAAGGAAGACAAGGAAGGACGTCTGGTCCTTTCGAAGAAGCGCGCTCAGTACGAGAAGGCCTGGGCCAACATCGAAGAAGTCAAGAACCGCAACGAAATGGTGCAGGGTGTTGTCATCGAGGTCGTCAAGGGTGGCCTCATCGTCGACATCGGCCTCCGCGGCTTCTTGCCCGCCTCGCTGGTTGAGCTGCGTCGCGTGCGCGAACTGCAGCCCTACATCGGCAAGACCGTCGAAGCCAAGATCATCGAACTTGACCGCAACCGCAACAACGTGGTTCTGTCACGTCGCGCCTGGCTCGAAGAGAACCAGAAGGAACAGCGTGGCGATTTCCTCACCAACCTCAAGCCCGGTGAGCGCCGTCACGGTGTCATTTCGTCGGTTGTCAACTTTGGTGCCTTCGTGGACCTGGGCGGCATGGATGGTCTCATCCACGTCTCCGAGCTCAGCTGGAAGCACATCGACCACCCGAACCAGGTTGTTGCCGTCGGTGACGAAGTTGACGTCGAAGTGCTCGACGTGGACTTCTCCAAGGAACGCATTTCCCTGTCACTCAAGGCCACGCAGTCTGACCCGTGGCAGGTCTTCGCTGATGGCCACGCCGTTAACCAGCTGGTCTACGGTCGCGTCACCAAGTTGGTGCCCTTCGGCGCCTTCGTCCAGGTGGGCGACGGCATCGAAGGCCTCGTGCACATCTCGGAAATGGCCGCACACCACGTCGAGTCGCCGGAGCAGGTTGTCTCCGCTGGCGAAGAGCTGTGGGTGAAGATCATCGAGCTGGACGCCGCTCGTCGTCGCATCAGCCTGTCAATCAAGCAGGCCGCCGAAGGTGGCGAAGTGTCGCAGGAGTACCGTGAGGCCTTCGGCTCGCACGCCTACGACGAAGAAGGTAACTACATCGGTGGACTGGAATTCGGCGACTTCACGCCGGAGACCGAAGCACAGGCCGCATGGGCCGAGTACGCCACCGAGGTTGCACCGAAGGCTGACGGCGAAGCCGTGGTTGAGGTCACCGAAGTCGTCGCCGAAACTGACGCTGAATAGTTTCCGAAACATCACAACAACCCGCCGGCTGGAAACAGCCGGCGGGTTTTGTTTTGGCACGAGTGTCCGATGCGGGTGAGTACCGTGGAGTGGTGAAACGAATCGCCCTCATTGGTGGCATTGGCTCGGGGAAGAGCACCCTTGAAGCGCACCTCGTCGGCCGAGGCCTACCGGTCATTGATGCCGACGCCATCGCCCGTCGACTGACCGTGCCCGGTGCTCCAGTTGGCGACGCCATTGTTGATGCGTTTGGTGCTGGGGTTCTTCGTGAGGGCGTCATTGATCGTGCACTGCTGGCGAGCGTGGCTTTTGCCCGCCCGGAGAACCTCGCTCGATTGAATGCGTTGACCCATCCGGCGATTGGTCGTGAAATGCGACGGGAGATGGATGAGCAACAAGCTCCCGCCGTCTTTGTCGCCATTCCGCTCTTCCGCGAAGACCACCGGCGTTCACTGGCTCTCGATGAAGTCTGGGGCGTGGTGGTAGCGCCCACCGTTGCACTGGACCGGCTAGTGCATCAGCGCGGCATGACCCTTGACGACGCCAGGGCGCGCTTGGAGGCGCAACCGTCGAATGCCGAACGCGAAGCGCTCTGTGACCTCGTGCTCGCGAACGACGGCACACCCGAGGATCTCTTTGCGCGAGTTGATGGTTTACTCGCCGAGCGGGGGATTGCGTGAACCATTTTCTCGTTGAATCGCCGTTCCGGCCGTCGGGTGACCAACCGCGAGCCATCGCCACCCTCGCTCAGGGTGTCGAAGATGGTCTTCGGTATCAGACACTCGAGGGCATTACCGGATCGGGGAAAACCGCCACGATTGCGTGGCTCGTCGAAAAGGTGCAGAGACCGACGCTGATTTTGGAGCCAAATAAGTCGCTGGCGGCCCAGTTGGCCTCCGAGTTGAAGGAAATGCTCCCGCAGAACCGCGTCGAGTTCTTCGTGTCCTACTACGACTACTACCAACCCGAGGCTTACATTCCTCGTACCGACACCTTCATCGAGAAGGACTCGGCGATTAATGAAGAAATCGACCGGCTTCGTCACTCGGCGACCTCGTCGTTGCTGACCCACCGAGACACCATCGTGGTGGCGTCGGTGAGTTGCATCTACGGTCTCGGTTCACCGGTTGAGTACCGAGAACGAATGCTCCGTTTTGAGGTGGGCATGTCCATCGATCAGCGCGAGCTTCTTCGTCGGTTGGTGGAGATGCAGTATTCGCGCAACGAACTCGTTCTGGATCGCGGCACCTTCCGCGTCAAGGGCGACACTATGGAGCTGCAGCCGGCCTACTCGAACGAGGCGATTCGCCTTTCGTTCTTCGGTGACGAAATCGAGGAAATCCGTTTCTTCCATCCCGTGACGATGGAAGAGCGTGGCAAGGTCGAGGATGTCACCCTGTTTGCGGCGTCGCACTACGCCACGGGAGCCGACACGCTGCATCGAGCCTGTCGTTCCATCGAGGAGGAACTGCAGCAACAATTAGCGCGCTTCAACGCTGAGGGCAAGCTGCTTGAGGCACAACGCCTCCGGTCGCGCACGGAGCACGACCTCGAGATGCTCGCGGAGACCGGTGTGTGTGCGGGTGTTGAGAACTACTCGGCCCACCTGGACGGACGAAAGCCGGGGGAGCGCCCGTACACATTGCTCGACTATTTCCCCAGCGACATGCTCGTAGTGATCGACGAGTCCCACGTCGCCGTTCCGCAAATTCGCGGACAGTACGCCGGAGACCGCTCGCGCAAGGAGACGCTCGTCGAACACGGGTTCCGCCTTCCCAGTGCCATGGACAACCGTCCGTTGAATTTCGACGAGTTCATGGAACTGGTTCCGCAGATGGTCTTCGTGTCGGCGACGCCGGGGCCATTCGAGTTGGAACACTCGGACCAGATTGCCGAGCAGGTCATTCGGCCAACTGGTTTGTTGGACCCCGTACTGCACGTGGTGCCAACGAAGAATCAGATTGACGATTTGCGCGGACGTCTCGACACGGTCATTGCCCGCAATGAGCGTGCGATCATTACGACCCTGACCAAGAAGATGTCGGAAGACCTGACCACCTACCTGGTGAAGGCCGGCTACCGGGTTCAGTACCTGCACAGCGACATTGACACGATTCAGCGAATTGAAATCCTGCGATCGTTGCGTTTGGGCGAGTTCGACATCCTCGTCGGCATCAACTTGCTTCGCGAAGGTTTGGACCTCCCTGAAGTGTCTCTGGTCGCCATTTTGGACGCCGATAAGGAAGGTTTCCTTCGCTCTCGGAGTGCTCTCATTCAGACCATTGGTCGTGCCGCGCGAAACGCTAACGGTGAGGCTGTGCTCTACGCCGACAAGATCACCGATTCGATGCGCGACGCCATCAGTGTGACCGAACGCCGCCGGCAAACCCAGATTGCCTACAACCTCGAACGAGGCATCACACCGACGACCGTCACTAAGAACGTCGCCGACATCCTTGGTCGTTTGCGGAGTGAGGATGCGCCACAGCCCACCAACAAGGTTCACGGCATCACCTCGCTCGAAACGGTGCAGTCTGACGACTTGCACCTCGAAATAGCGCGCGTCGAGGAGGCCATGCTGAAGGCCGCCGCCGAGTTGCAGTTTGAAGAAGCCGCGGCCTTGCGCGACTACCTCCACTCATTGCAGCTTCAGGGTCTCAATGGTGTTGATCTGCGACTGGGCGAGGAGCTGTAACCGGTAGATTTTTAGCCATGGCGTCATCTATTCGCATTCAGGGCGCTCGGGTCCACAATCTCAAGAATCTTTCCCTCGAAATTCCGCGTGACAAATTGGTCGTCTTTACTGGTCTCTCCGGTAGTGGCAAGTCATCCCTCGCCTTTGACACGATTTACGCCGAAGGGCAGCGTCGGTACGTTGAGAGCCTGTCGGCCTACGCCCGGCAGTTCCTCGGTCAGATGGACAAGCCGGATGTGGAGTTCATTGAAGGGCTCTCACCGGCGATTTCAATTGACCAAAAGACGGCGTCGCGCAATCCTCGTTCAACCGTCGGCACCATCACGGAGATTCACGACTACCTCCGCCTGCTGTTTGCTCGTATCGGTGTAGTGCACTGTCACCAGTGTGGCAAGCCCGTCTCCCGCCAAACGCCACAGCAAATCGTCGACCAGGTGCTGTCGTACACCGATGGCGGACGTTTCCTAGTGCTCGCCACCGTGGTTGATGGCCGTAAGGGTGAGTATTCAACACTGCTCAATGATCTCGCTGGTCAGGGCTTCTCACGAGTGCGCGTCGACGGCGTCGTGCACGAGTTGGCGGAACGGGAAAGCATTCAACTCGAAAGGTATGAACAGCACACGATTGACGTCGTGCTGGACCGCCTGACAATCAAGTCGGCCAATCGTCAGCGTCTTACCGAGTCCGTCGAGGGCGCACTGGCGCTGACCCGTGGCACCGTCTCTTTTCTTTTTGTGGACGACGACGAGCTCGTTACGTTCTCGGAAAAGATGGCCTGCACCGACTGCGGCATTAGTTTTACCGAACTCGCGCCTCGCGACTTCTCCTTCAATTCTCCCTACGGAGCGTGCCCCGTGTGCACCGGACTCGGCACACGTTTCGAGGTCGACCCCGACCTGGTAGTGCCCGACCCCACGCTGTCGTTGGCGGAAGGCGCCCTCGCCCCTTGGGGTGGTGCACGACTGAAGTACTTCGACCGTCTGCTGGCCGGTGTCGCTGATTTGGGTGAATTCGACATCAACACCCCGTGGAAGTCCCTGCGAGCCAAGGACCGCAAACTGGTGCTCTACGGCGTGGAAAAGAAGTCCGTGCCAATGAAGTTCCGCAATCGCTACGGCAAAATCAAAACCTACGAGACCACGTTCAACGGCATCGTGGAGTGGCTTGAGCGCAAGCGGAATGAAGCCGATGGTGACTGGTCACGGGAGCAAGCAGAGCAGTTCATGCGCGAGGTTGAGTGCACCGCCTGTCACGGACAGCGACTCAAACCCGAAGTCCTGGCGGTGCGCATTTACGGAACCAACATTGCCGACATCAACGCGAAAACCATCGATGAGGCGATTGCCTACTTTGAGCAGCTGACGCTTACCGAGCGGGAGCAGACCATTGGTCGTCAGGTCGTCAAGGAGATCCTCTCGCGCCTCCAGTTCCTCATGGACGTGGGTCTTGACTACTTGACGCTGAATCGCGCGTCAGCAACACTCTCCGGCGGCGAGGCCCAGCGCATCCGTCTGGCCAGTCAGATTGGCTCCTACCTGGTCGGTGTGCTGTACGTTCTTGACGAGCCCTCAATTGGCTTGCACCAGCGTGACAACCGTCGACTCATCACCACGCTCGAGAAATTGCGCGACCTCGGCAACTCCGTGATCGTGGTGGAGCACGACGAGGAAACTATCCGTCTGGCTGACTTTGTCGTCGACATCGGACCCGGCGCTGGTGAATTTGGTGGGGAAGTAGTGCACGCCGGCACCTACCCGGCATTGCTGAAGAACACCGAAAGTTTGACTGGCCAGTATTTGGCCGGTACCCGCCGCATCGAAATCCCCTCAGAGCGTCGCAAGGGGAGCGGCAAGAAGATCACCGTCAAGGGAGCACGTGCGAACAACCTCCAGAACGTGACGGTCGACGTGCCACTAGGCAAGTTCGTCGCCGTCACGGGAGTGTCGGGGTCGGGTAAATCGACTCTCATCAACGGCATCTTGCTAGCGTCGCTCGAACGGCAAATCAACCGTGCCAAGACCAATGTGGCTGAGCACGACACGATTCTGGGAGTCTCAAATATCGACAAGGTGGTTGCCGTCGACCAGCAGCCCATTGGTCGAACGCCACGATCGAATCCCGCGACGTACACGGGTGTCTTTGACAAAATTCGCAAGCTGTTCGCGGACGTCGCCGAATCCAAGGTTCGTGGCTACCAACAGGGCCGATTCTCGTTCAATGTCAAGGGTGGCCGCTGCGAGGCCTGCGCTGGTGACGGCACCATCAAAATTGAGATGAACTTCCTGCCCGACGTGTACGTGAACTGCGAAACGTGCAACGGTGCGCGCTACAACCGCGAAACGCTGGAAATCAAGTACCGAGGAAAGTCAATCGCCGACGTTCTCGACATGCCTATTTCAGAGGCGGTGAGTTTCTTTGAGCGTCAACCAACGATTCTGCGCCACATTCAAAGCTTGGTGGACGTGGGCTTGGGCTATGTCCGCTTGGGCCAGTCCGCGCCGACGTTGTCCGGCGGTGAAGCGCAGCGTGTGAAGCTGGCGGCCGAGCTAGCACGCCGCCCCACGGGTCACACGCTGTACGTGCTCGACGAACCGACGACAGGTTTGCACTTTGAAGACGTGAACCGCCTCCTGCAGGTGCTTCACCGTCTCGTTGATCAGGGCAACACGGTACTGACCATTGAGCACAACCTGGACGTGGTCAAAACTGCCGACTGGGTGATTGACCTCGGTCCCGACGGCGGACGGCGCGGTGGTCTCATTGTTGGCGAGGGGACGCCCGAGGCGATTGCGGCGTTGCCCACGGCAACGGGGGTCGTCCTGGCTGATGTCCTTGCGCAATACGGTAAAGGCTAGTGTTCCCAAAGCCAGCCGGTATCCCCAAGGAGAGTGGTTGTTACATCTTTCGTAACGCCATCGGCACCGTCATCTACGTTGGCAAGGCCCTGTCGTTGAATCAACGCCTGTCGAGCTACTTTCAAAAGTTCGACGCATTGACGCCGAAAACACAGGCACTCATGACCGAGGCGAAGTCGGTTGAGTGGATTGTGACACCTTCGGAGAATGACGCGCTGCTGCTCGAAAATGAGCTGATCAAGGCGAATCAGCCTCGGTACAACATGCGGTTGAAGGACGATAAGACCTACCCGTTTGTGGCGATTGACAGCCGCGAACCGTTTCCGGTGCCGTACATCACTCGCGCCAAGCACCGTAAGAAGGTGCGCTACTTCGGCCCATACGTTGACGTGCGGGCCCTTCGCGCCACGATGGACGAGTTGCTTCAGGTCTACCCTCTGCGATCGTGCACGTCGCACAAATTCGATTATCACAAGCGGCTGGGTCGCGCCTGCCTGCTGTTTGACATTGGTCGCTGCTCCGGCCCGTGCGTTGGCGCGGTCACCGAAGAGGAGTACCAGGGGCTCGTGCAGTCGTGGGCGAGATTCTTTGAAGGCGACGTTCGTCATCTACGGCAACGACTCGAGGCCAACATGGCCGCGGCCGCGAAGAATCAGAAGTACGAAGCAGCAGCGCGCTTCCGTGATGGCCTGCAGGCGTTGGAGCGCGCTGACCACGATCAGAGCGTGGTGTTGGACGACCACAGCAACCTCGATGTTGTGGCGGTGGGAACTGATGGCGGACGTGCAGCACTCGTGCGCTTTCGGGTGCGTCATGGTCGCATTGTGGGTCGCAGTGTCCACGTCATTGACCGCTCGCTCGATGAGTCATCGGCCGAGATTTTCGAGGCAGTGTTGCCCGACCTCTATCACCAGCCGACCGATGTGCCTCCAGTCGTCCTTTGTGACCGTGAAACAGCGAACAGCTCGTGGGCTGCAACCTTCCTGGAGGAGACTCGAAAAAAACCTTGTGAACTCGCAGTGCCCGAGCGAGGGAAGAAAGTTCGGGTTTTGAATCTGGCGCAAAAGGACGCCCAAGCGGTGATCGCGCGCGATTCGCTACGTCGCCAATCGGACCACAATGTTCGCTCCCGGGCGTTGCAAGAGTTGGCGGCTGCGTTGCAACTGCCAGAACCACCCTTCCGGATTGAGTGCTTTGACATGAGTCACCTTCAGGGAACGAACTACGTGGGCTCCATGGTTGTCTTTGAAGATGGGCTCCCTAAGAAATCGGAGTATCGCCATTTCAGCGTTAAAGAAATTCTGGGAAATGACGATGTCGGCGCCATGCGCGAAGTGGTGCGCCGGCGCTTGAGCTACTGGAATGACGACCAGTCGACATCAAAGTTCCGACGGGCCAATCTGGTGATTATCGATGGAGGACTTCCGCAGCTACACGCGGCCATGCAGGCTGCGCACGACGCCGGCGTGGGAGACGCGGTGACGCTGGTCGCGCTGGCCAAGCGTGAGGAATTGATCTACCGTCCAGGCACGTCGGTGCCGGTGGCGTTGGAGCGGGGGAGCGAGAGCCTCTACATGGTGCAACGCATTCGCGACGAAGCCCACCGCTTTGCCATCACCTACCACCGTTCAAAGCGGGGCAGGTCGATGGTGGCGACGGTGCTCGATGGTGTTCCAGGTCTCGGCGAACGCCGCCGCGATCGGCTGATGCTCGAAATGGGGTCATTGGACTCAATCCGCGCGGCCACCCTCGACGAGCTACAGGCTCTATCGTGGATGCCAGCAGAGGTTGCCAAGAACCTCTACGATCATTTGCGGGCACCAACCGCGCCGGCGTTGCGAAGGGAACGAGACAATGACTGACGTTCTTCTTGTCACTGGCATGTCGGGTGCTGGCCGTTCCACGGTGTCATCGGCCCTGGATGACTTGGGCTGGTTCGTCATCGACAACTTGCCACTTGAACTCATTGTTCGCGTGGGCGAGCTGGCGTCCTCTGGGGCAAAAGAGGGCACTGGCGTGGCCTTCATCGTCGGCCGGAGCGGCAATGACGCCCCCGACGCACTGCTCAGCGCCGTTCGCGAACTGCGGGGCATGCACGAGAGCGCCAAAATTCTGTTCCTTGACGCCCCCGACGATGTTTTGATTCACCGCTATGAGGGGACTCGCCGTCGCCACCCACACCCTGGAAGCACGCTGGCCGAATCAATTCGCGCCGAACGCATCATGCTGCAGCCGATTCGCGACAACGCCGACTTGGTCATCGACACTGGCTCCACGAATGTGAATCAGTTGCGGAGCCGCATTGTGGAAACGTTCACCTCGGCAGTGGGTCATGACCCAATGCGCGTCTCACTCGTGTCGTTTGGGTACTCCAACGGACTGCCCCGTGATGTCGACCTCGTATTTGACTGCCGCTTCCTTCCCAACCCGCATTGGGTAGAGGACCTGCGCCCCCAGACAGGCTTGGACGAGGCGGTGTCGCGGTACGTCTTGGAACAGCCGCAAGCCGAGCACTTCGTGTCGGACGTCGTGAACCTGCTCGAATGGCAGATCCCGGCTTTCGCCAAGGAGGGGAAGTCCTACCTCTCAATTGCTATCGGATGCACCGGCGGGAAGCATCGTTCGGTCGCGATCGCCGAAGAGATTCGTCGTCGACTGGGCATTACGGCCCCGGTGTTCCACCGCGACATTCCCCGATAGCCTTTATCGCTCCCACTGATGTTGGTGCAGACTTCGGCCATTATTGGCCTTCGCGCCGCTTGGGAAAATGAAAGTTACGCGACAGTAGAAAATTTGCCCGCCCATTTGTGGGAACATTGAAGGGCAGTCAGCGTGGTCTGCGGTCTTAGACATCCCCCTACTTGAAGGAGATCACAGTGGCGACACGTGTAGCAATTAATGGTTTTGGTCGTATTGGACGCAGCTACCTGCGCGCCTCACTCAACAACCCCAACATCGTGGTAGTCGCCGTCAACGACTTGACGCCTGCCGCAACCAACGCCCACTTGCTGAAGTACGACTCAACGCAGGGCATCCTGGACCTCGACGTGACCCACAACGATGAGGCCATCACCGTTGGTGGCCAGGAAATCAAGATCTTCGCTCAGCGCAACCCCGCCGACCTGCCGTGGGGTGAATTGGACATCGATGTTGTTATCGAGTCAACGGGCTTCTTCACGACCCGTGAGAAGGCTGCCGCCCACCTCGAAGCTGGCGCCAAGAAGGTCATCATTTCAGCCCCCGCCACGGAAGTTGACGCGACGTTCGTGGTTGGCGTCAACGACGACACCTACGACGCTGCGAAGCACAACATTGTGTCGAACGCCTCGTGCACGACGAACTGCTTCGTGCCCATGGTGAAGGTCTTGGACGACCTCGCGGGCATTGAGACCGGTTTGATGAACACGATCCACGCGTACACCAACGACCAGAGCCTGCTCGACGTCGCGCACCCCGACCTGCGTCGCGCTCGCGCTGCTGCCGTCAACATTGTGCCCACGTCAACCGGTGCCGCTCGCGCCACCAGCCTCGTCCTGGAAGCCATGAAGGGCAAGCTGGACGGTACGTCGCTGCGCGTGCCCGTGCAGGACGGTTCGATCACCGACTTCACCGCCATCGTGCGTACCACGACGGTGGAGGAAATCAACGCTGCCTTCAAGGCGGCAGCCGAAGGCGCGCTCAAGGGCATTTTGGTCTACACCGACCAGCCCATTGTGTCGTCGGACATCGTCGGTTCACCCGCATCATGCACCTTCGACTCCAAGTTGACGATGGTGCAGAAGATCAACGACAGCCAGAGCCTGGTCAAGATCTTCGGTTGGTACGACAACGAGTGGGGCTACTCCAACCGTCTCGTCGACCTGACGAACCGCATCGGCAAGTAACGATGGCACTTCTCCCAAGTTACGAACGATGGGGGAGTCTGGAAGGAAAGCGCGTTCTGGTACGCGTTGACTTCAACTGCCCTGTTGCCGAGGTGAATGGACAGCTCGAAGTCACCGATGACTTCCGCATCCGGGCTACGTTGCCATTGTTTGAGGACCTGCTGGCCCGCGGCGCAACGGTTGTTGCGTGCACGCACTTTGGCCGACCCAAGGGCGAGGTCGTTGAGAAGTACTCCGTGGCACCCGTGCGTCGTCGTTTGGCAGAGTTATGCCCTGACGTCGAGCTTCTCGAAAACCTCCGATTCAACCCGGGCGAGGAAGCCAACGACCCCGCGTTTGGTGCGTCGTTGGTCGAAGGCTTCGACTACTACATCAACGAGGCGTTTAGCGCCTCGCACCGTGAACACGCTTCAATCATGATTCCTCCGACGTTGATCCCCAGCGCAGCCGGTCCCAACCTCCTTCGCGAAGTTGAGACGCTTCAGACGTTGCTCGAAACCCCCGCGCGCCCCTTTGTGGCCATTGTCGGTGGTGCCAAGGTCAAGGACAAGTTGGGCATTGTGAAGGTGTTGGCGGAAAAGGCCGACACGGTCATTGTCGGTGGCGGCATGGCCTACACCTTTGAAGTCACGCAGGGTCGCACCATCGGTGGCTCCTTGTTTGACGCCAGCTATCTCGACTCATGTGCGGCGTTGCTGGAAACGGGCAAGGTTGAAATTCCTGTTGACGCCATTGGACTGCCCCTTGGTGTGCCTTTTGGCCCCGACGGTGGACCTGACGCGGTGACGGTCTTCGGCGAAAACATTCCCGATGACTTCGAAGGTTTTGACATCGGCCCGAAGACGCGCGACGCCTTCTGTGAGATCATCAGTAAGGCCGCCACGATTCTGTGGAACGGCCCCATGGGCGTTTTCGAAGACCCCCGATTGGCGGAAGGCACCAAGGCCGTGGCGAATGCTGTGGCGGCCTCTTCGGCAGTGTCCGTCATCGGCGGCGGCGACTCGGTGGCGGCTATTCAGAGTTACGGCCTCGAAGATCAGGTCAGCTTTGTTTCAACCGGTGGCGGTGCTTCACTGGAATTTGTGGAACTGGGCGATCTGCCTGGTTTGAAGGCTCTCCGCGAAAGCAGCAAGTAATGACCAAGCCACTGGTAATTGGCAACTGGAAGATGAATCTCGACTTCGTTGAGGGCATTCACCTGATGCAGCAAATTGGTGTTCTTCTGAAGAACAAGCCAGTCGAACACGCCGAACTCGTCGTCGCACCACCCTTCGTGGATCTGCGCTCAGTGACCTCGGTTGTCGAGTCTGACAAGATGCCGCTGACCGTTGCCGCACAGCACGTCAACAGCAATGACAGTGGCGCTCACACCGGTGAGGTGTCGGCACCGATGTTGCGACGCCTTGGCGTGCAGTCAGTCTTGGTGGGCCACTCGGAGCGCCGCGCGATGTACGGCATGACTGACGAGGTCGTCGCTCAGACGCTCCGCACGATTGTGCGTCACGGCCTGGTGGCCGTGCTGTGCGTTGGCGAAGAGCTCGCAGTCCGTGAAGAGGGTACGCAAAACGACTTCGTGCAGGCGCAGTTGGAAGCAGCGCTCGGGGGCCTGGAAGAAAAGTTCCGCGCCCAGGTTGTCATTGCCTATGAACCCGTCTGGGCAATCGGAACGGGCCTTACCGCGACAACCGAGCAGGTTCGCGACATGACCGACCACGTTCGTACTGTTGCCGCCAGCCTGTCCTTGGGCGATGCGCGGGTCCTCTACGGAGGCTCCGTCAACGCTGAAAACGCCGCGTCGATCATCGCGGAGGGCAAAGTAGACGGTTTCTTGGTCGGCGGCGCCTCGCTGAAGGCCGAATCCTTCGTGGCCATCGCTCACGCTGCTGACGACTGCTACGATGGCAAGCGCTAACCGGAGGTCGTGATGTTTACATGGGTGTTCATTGGTATTGAGGCCATTTCGGCCGTTGCCCTCATTTTTCTCGTGCTGTTGCACTCGGGACGTGGCGGTGGCATCTCTGACCTCATGGGTGGCTCGGTGAACACGATGGCTGCTGGTTCGACGGTCGTTGAACGCAATCTTGACCGCATCACGATTGCCGTGGCATTGGTGTTCGCGTTCGCAACGTTGACGCTTGACCTTCGCCTGCAATAGTTCGTTAGGAACTTTGTGAGACGCGGCGTTGTCGCGCTAGTTGGCTGTTCGCTCCTCGTCGGGGTTCTGATCTCGGTAAGTGGGGCCTCCGGAGCAACATCGTCCTCGGTGACGATTTCCGTGCCGGGACCAATCACGGGCTGCTCGCCACTTGCGCAAGGCACTTCTGATGCCACGCTGGCCATCGATGACATCATCTTGCCCTCGGCCTTTGTGACGTCAACGAACGACACGGTGCAGGGCGAGGGCGGGGCGATTGCGTCGGCCGAATTGGTCTCGTTGAACCCCGAGACCGTCGTGTACGCAATCTCGCCGGCCATGGCGTGGTCGAATGGTGTCAAATTCTCCGCCACCGATCTCATTGACTGGTGGAAAGCGGGGCGCAGCTCGACGTCAGTCACACGAGTTGGCTACCAAGACATCAGCTCGATGGTCGCGGACAAGACCGGTACGTCAGTGACGGCCGTCTTCTCGCGGCCGTACGCCGCGTGGAACCAACTATTTCGTGACGTTGGCTTTCACGGATCCCACTCGACCTGCGCTCCGTCGAGTTTGACGCGAATGGTAACCCTGGGTCCCTACCGAATCGTGAGCGCAACGGCTAGCTCGGTGGTCCTCGAAGCAAATCCACACTGGACTCTCTCGTTCAACCGCATTCAGCGCGTCACCATCACCACCCGTTCGTTACTCCCAGCTCGGGGCCAACTCTACGTGGCCTATGAACCACAATTTTCTTCGAGTTCAGTGATGTCGCTCACCCAACACCCGTTACTCACGGGCGCGATTACGTCGCAGAACGTTATTGAAGAGGTGCAGTTCGCTCCTCACGAATCCTCAACAAAGTCAGTTGCACTCCGTCGAGCCTGGTCGCTGCTAATCGACCGCCATGCGCTGATTAAAGATCTCTTCGGTACGGAGACGTTGGTGCCAACACCGGCAAGCTCAGCCCTGTTTGCTCAGGGAGAGCCGGGAAACCCCTCCACGGGCATGGTGGCGGGCGTTACGGGCGTTACTGGTGCCACCAGTGCTACGTCGGTGGTCGCGGACTGTGTTCGTTGTGGGGAACAGTGGCTCGCGTCGCATGGCTACCGCCGGATCAATCATTGGCTGACTTTCAAGGGAAAGCCGGTGACGCTGTCGGTGGCGACTGGTCAGTCGCCTGTTGATCGTGCGACCACCGATGCGATTCGTGCCCAGTGGCGATCACTTGGAGTTCAAACGACGCTTCACCAGTGCGCCTCCGATGTCGCTGCGAGTGCCTTGGCCGCCGCCGGCGGTGCCGACGTCGCGATCGTTGAGCGACCCACTGACATCAATCCGGTAGTCCCTGCGGAAAGCTTCCTGTCTTCACGAAGCAAATCGTCATTCGCGGTAAACACTTCGATTTCGTCTATGGCGTCGCTGGTGTCAACAGCATTGGCCACCTTTAATCCGGTAACGGCTCTCACCGCCTGGTCAATGGTCGACCAGGCCGTTGCCAAGTCCTTCATTGTGCGACCACTCTTCACCCCACCGGCGCTTGTCGTCTGGTCGACCGCCGTGGAGAATGTCGTTCCAGTGAATTCGCTGGAAGCGCTGGTTGACAGCGTGACGAACTGGGGAGTTGCCGGCCAGTCGTAACGGGGGTTGTCGTTTTTGGCTAGACTGAAAACCCACGTCGAAGTGGTGAAATGGCAGACACGCTAGCTTGAGGGGCTAGTGCTCGAAAGGGCGTGCGGGTTCAAGTCCCGCCTTCGACACCAAGTATCGCCTAACACGCACTACGCGTTTGCGGCTCCTGCGGCGCACCGTTGAGACGGTAGCAAACTACGATGAATCCGGAGGAGTGCCATGTCGACGGTTTTATTCACTGCGTTCACGTCCCGCCACGACGCGGTTGACTTGGCGAACGACGCCATCGCCACCCTCGGTTCACACGGAATCGCCGCGTCCCTGGCGCTCCTTGATGGCGACCTTCCGCCATTCACGCTTGACTCAGAGTCACTCGTCGTCTCCCTTGGTGGGGATGGCACCTTCTTGCGGTCAGCCCGCTTGGCGCACGCCAGCGGGGCCCGCATCCTGGCAGTCAACCTCGGCCGGGTCGGCTTCCTCCTGGACGTTGATGCGGCGGACGTAATTGCCAGCATTCTCGCGGCCCGCAGCCACCAGGATGCTGTCGATCGTTTGGCTCTGGAAATCGAACTCCTCTCTGGAGAAAAGTATTTCGCGTTTAACGAAGTCGTTGTCGAGCGTGAAGCCCCCGGACACATGGTGCGAGTGACGACCTACGTCGACGATGAGGAGTTCTTTACCTACAGCGCCGATGGTGTCATGGTGGCAACGCCAACGGGTTCCACCGGATACAACTTCTCGGCGGGTGGGCCGATGGTGGACGCGGATCTTCCCGTCATGACGCTGACTCCAGTGGCGCCACACTTCACCATCGACCGCTCAATTGTTGTGGGCGATCACCGCACCATTCGCTTGATCGCCGGTGGTAAATCGGCCGTCGTCGTGGCTGACTCGCACGTCATTGGAACACTTCGCCCCGACGAATCCGTTCTGGTGCGCAAGAGTCCAACACCGGTGCGGGTCGTTCGGAGCGGGGCCTTCGATATGGGCCTGCGTCTGCGCGCCAGTCTTCGAGAGGGCCATGCCTAAATCGCAACTGGTCGAACTCTACGCTCGGAGTCTCGGGGTCATCGAGGAGGCCCGGGTCCACTTTGGTGAACGCTTCAATGTCATCACCGGAGAAACTGGCGCGGGTAAGACGCTTCTCTTGGGCGCGCTGGAGCTCAGTCTTGGCGCCGATGGTGGTTCATCGCGGTACGCCTTGACCAATGAGTCGAGGGCCACCGCGCTCTTTGACGACGCCGGCCAAGAGCGGGTGTTCGCACGCGAATCGGGGGCATCGGGACGACTTCGCAGCACGCTGGATGGCGCGCCAACGAGCGTTGATCTCCTTCGTGAAGCGTCGCAGAAGCTCATCGTTATTCACGGACAACACGACTCACTCGCTCTGCGCAATCGGGCAGAAATTGTGCGCATCATTGACCGGGCAGGTGGCGTCGACACGACCGAACTTGACGGCATTCGTCACTCACTTCGCGAAGCGTATGAGGAGCGGCGGGCGGGTGGGGGAGACTCCGCAACCCGTGAACGGGAGCTCGAGTTTCTGCGTTTTCAGGCCAGTGAAATCGACAACGCTCAGATTGTCGATGCCGACGAACTCCACCGATCCCTCGACGAACTCCAGGGGCTCACCGAACTCATTGACGCCCAAGCTGGAATCGCTATGGTCGCCGAGGGGCTCGACGGGGATGGTGATGACGCGGTTCTGAGTCGGTTCGCCGCCTTGGTGCAGGCCCTCCCACATTCGCCCGCTCTCGAGGGTGTCCGCGAGTCCCTTCGATCGTGTTTGAACAGCACTCGAGACGCAGTCAGTGATTTGCGTTCGTTAGCCAATCCGGATGCCATTGACGGTGAGCGGTTTGATGCCCTGCAAGACCGTATTGCTCTGTTGCAGTCGCTCGTTCGGAAATACGGACCCACGCTGGCTGATGTTATTGCGCACGGCGAGGCCTCCCAGAAGGCCGCTGAGCAGTTGGCGACGGCGATGAGCCGTCTCAGTGGCTTAGATGCCGAGATCGCCGATCTCGAGGCACGAGAGCGCTCAGCGGCGCAGGAGGTTCGTAAAGCCCGTGAATTCGCCGCGGTGGGTCTTACGAATGCGGTGCGAGCACAATTGCCGCGCGTGGCCCTCCCTAATGCCACCCTCCGATTTGTCGTTGACGGTCTCGATGGGTCGGACGCACAGATTCTCTTCACTCCCAATCCTGGGCAGGCGGAGGGTCCATTGCAGGCCCTGGCGAGTGGCGGTGAGCTCTCACGGGTACTTCTGGCATTGTCCCTCGTGGCCGACGACGATCATCTCGTTGCCGTATTTGACGAAGTCGATGCCGGCATCGGTGGTCAGGTGGCCCAGCAGATTGGGGCGTGCCTAGCCGAGCTTGGTCAGCGTCAACAGGTGATTGCCGTCACGCACCTGGCATCGGTTGCCGCGAAGGCGCAGCACCACTTTGTTATCCAAAAGTCTGTTGATGGCGGGATTACGCGCACCACCGTGACAGAGGTGACCGGACCCTTCCGCGTCCGCGAAATTGCCCGAATGCTGGCGGGGGATGCCATTACCGAGGAAGCTGTGGCCCTGGCCCAGCGACTTTTAGCGTCGAATAACTAGACACCCTCACCGGGGGTGGAGCAACTAAGATGATGCTCCGTGAAGCCTTGTGATACGGAATGACTAAGTACGTTTTTGTCACCGGTGGAGTGTCAAGCTCCCTGGGAAAGGGGCTCACCGCCTCGTCGCTTGGTCGCCTCCTCAAGGCCCGTGGCCTCAAGGTCACGATGTGCAAACTCGACCCCTACCTGAATGTCGACCCCGGCACCATGAACCCCGGTGAGCACGGCGAAGTATTCGTTACTGACGACGGTGCCGAGACGGACCTTGACCTCGGACACTACGAACGATTCATTGACGAGTCGCTGTCGCGTTCGTCGAACACGACGACCGGTTCGATTTATTCGAAGGTGATCGCCAAGGAGCGCCGTGGTGACTACCTCGGCAAGACGGTCCAGGTCATCCCGCACATCACCGATGAAATCAAGGATCGTATCCGTCGCTTGGGGACCGTTGGGGCCGATGTGGCCATCGTTGAAATCGGGGGCACCGTTGGCGACATGGAAATCGTGCCCTTTATTGAGGCCATTCGTCAGTTCCGTCGTGATGCCGGTCGCAATAACGTTTGCTACGTCCACCTGACACTGGTGCCCTACCTGGCACCTTCGGGGGAGCAGAAGACCAAGCCGACACAGCACTCGGTGACGCAACTTCGTTCGTACGGTATCCAGCCTGACGTCATCGTGTGCCGCTCCGACCAGCCCATTAGCGAAGGACTGAAGCGGAAGATTTCGCTGATGTGCGACGTGCCGAACGACTCTGTTATCTCGGCCATTGACGCACCGAGCATTTACGACATCCCGATCACAATGTACGAGGAAGGTCTTGACACCCGCGTGTGCGACACCTTGGGTATTGACGTTGCCGCACACCCGATTGACCTCTCCGGATGGGAGGACGTCGTCAACCGCGTCCACCACACCAACCGCACCCTTTCCATTGGCATCATCGGTAAGTATGTGACCATGGCTGACGCCTACTTGTCGGTGGCCGAGTCAGTTCGCCACGCCGGTTTCGCCATTGGCGCCAAGACAGAGCTCGTGTGGCTCGAGGCCGAGCGCGTGCCGTCGGAGATTGACGCCGCTCGTATTCGCCAGCTCGACGGCATTGTTATTCCCGGTGGATTCGGCGAACGTGGTATTGAGGGCATGATTGCGTCGGCGGCGATTGCGCGTGAACACAACATTCCACTGTTGGGCATCTGCCTCGGCATGCAGATCATGGTCATCGAATACGCCCGACACGTCCTTGGCCTGGCTGACGCGCACTCAACCGAATTCTCACTGACGACGTCTGCGCCCGTTATCGCACTGATGGAAGAACAGGCGGACGTGACTGACATGGGTGGCACCATGCGCCTTGGCGCGTACCCAGCCATGCTGGCGGAAGGTTCCATCGTGGCCGGCTTGTACGGTTCAGAGGTCGTTTCGGAGCGTCACCGTCACCGCTACGAGTTCAACGCGCGATTTATTGAAGACTTTGAACGCGGCGGCCTGCGCTGCAGCGGAACCTCGCCGGACGGTCGACTGGTTGAGTTCGTCGAGTTACCATCGCACCCGTATTTCGTTGGAACTCAAGCGCATCCTGAGTTCAAGTCACGTCCTGACCGTCCACATCCTCTGTTCTACGGACTGATCGTGGCCGCAGACGAGCGGGCCGAGGGGCGTTCACCGCACATTATCGACCCTGCGGAAGTTGCTTCGTCGTTGTGACGCACCGGCTGAAAGTCGTCGCGACTGAGCCACTTCTGTCATCGTTCGTCTTTGCCGTCGAACGTCGCACCGTCACCGACGGTGACGAAACTTTTGAGCGCGATGTGGCCACCCATCGCGGCGCTGTTGCGATATTGGCGATTGACGATCGGAACCGTGTTGGGGTCATTCGCCAATATCGTGCGACCATTGACACCGAATTGTGGGAAATCCCCGCGGGCACCATTGATGCCGGTGAGGACGATGATTTCGCGGTCGCCAAGCGGGAGCTGGCCGAGGAAATGGGCATCGCCGCCGACCGGTGGCAGCGATTCGCTCGGACCCTCAATTCACCGGGTTGGACGAATCAAGTGATGCACCTCTTTGAGGCTCGTGATTTGACCGAGGTTGAGCGAACACCCCTTGGGCCTGAGGAGCGACGGTCGAGCATTGCCTGGTGGGATGAGGCGGCGGTGCGGGCCTATCTCGACAGTGACCAACCCATCGATGCGACGACTGCGTTGGCCTTTCATCACTACCTGTTGCTGCATGGGCATCACTGACAACGCACGACGCGACTATCTCGAATGGCTGGTCGTCGAGAAAGGTCGGAGTCGGGCAACGGTTGAGTCGTACGAACGCGACATCGTGCAGTTTGACGAGTGGTTATCGGCGCAGCAGGTGGCGCTGGACGCCCTCAGCACCGACGACCTCGAGCGGTACGTCAATGTCCTACGTGAGCACAAAGCGCCGTCCTCGGTCGCACGCGCCGTGGCCAGCCTGCGTGGCTTCCTTGGATTCCTTTCCGACGAGGGGGTCCTCGTGGTCGATCCCGCTGCTGGGCTCAAGCCAAGTCGGCGGGGTCGCAGTTTGCCCAAGCCTCTAGAGGAGCACGTCATAGGGCAGTTGCTGGATTCTCTGTCTGGCGGGTCGCCAATCGATCGACGGGACCGGGCCCTCCTTGAACTGCTCTACGGCACTGGCGCCCGTGTCAGCGAGGTTGTGGGACTTTCAATTGAAGACCTCGACTTCGACGAGGAGCTCATCCGTGTCACCGGCAAGGGGTCGAAGCAGCGACTGGTGCCAATGGGTCGTTCGCTGCAATCGGCGCTTCGTAGTTACCTCGTAGCCGAAGGCCGCGCATCGCTCCCCAAGGGAAGGCCGACCTCTCGGGTGTTTCTGAACAACCGCGGCGGACCATTGTCGCGCCAGGGAATCCATCTAATTATTGCCAAGCGAGCGCTCGACGCCGGCATCGATCGGTCAACCATCAGCGCGCACGTCTTCCGCCACAGTTGTGCGACTCACATGCTGGCGCACGGCGCCGACATCCGCGTGGTGCAAGAACTTCTGGGACACGCCAGCATTTCGACCACCCAGGTGTACACGGCTGTTTCGGTAGCATCGTTGCAACGGGCCTACGAATCGGCGCACCCCCGCGCCGTCCGCTGAGGAGCCAACGTGTCCAATCTGTGGTTTTTGATAGTCCTGATTCCCTCAATCGTCTTGCACGAGGTCAGTCACGGCTGGGTGGCGTATCTTTTCGGTGACAACACGGCCAAGGAGCAGGGCCGATTGAATCTCAATCCAATGCGGCACATTGACCCCGTCGGGTCACTGTTGCTGCCAGCAGTGTTGTGGATCATGCACGCTCCACTTTTTGGATGGGCCAAGCCGGTTCCCGTGTCGATCAATCGGCTACGACACCCTCGATGGCAATCGGTGCTGGTCTCGCTGGCGGGACCTCTGACCAATATCACCCTGTCGGCCGTGGGTTTGGCGATGTCGTGGTACGGATTGCACGTTGCGCTCTCGGCCGGGTGGTTTCTGGCCGGTCAATACGTAGGTTTGACGAATCTGTCATTGGCGATATTCAACCTGATCCCGATCCCACCACTTGATGGCTCAGCCCTGATTGAGGGCATTATTCCGCGACGCCAGCTCCCTCGGTACTTCGACGTGCGTCAGCGTGCGCTGCCGTTTTTGTTGGTGGCACTCTTCATCTCGAGCTACGCATTCCACGTCTGGGATGCGCTCTTCAATGACGCCACGCGATGGTGGCTTTCGCTCTTGGTTTAGACGAGACCCATAGCGGCGGCTGCGGCTCGGAAGCGCTCACCGGCCACGGTGGAGGCCTTTTCTGCCCCTCGGGCAGCCACTGACTGCAGGGTCGTCTCGTCGGCTCGAAGATCGAGGTAGCGCTCACGAATGGGGGCGAGGCCTGCAATAACGGCCTCGGCGGCATCTTTCTTGAGGTCGCCGTAGCGGGTGTAGCGATCCGCGATTGCTTCGGGGGTGTCCCGCGTGAAGGCAGCAAAGATTTCGAGCAGATTCGAGAGGCCGGGCTTGGCGTCCCAGTCGTAACGAACCTCACCGTCAGTGTCCGTGACGGCCTTCTTGATTTTCTTTTCAATTTCAGCTGGCTCGTCGAACATGTAGATGGTGCCGAGTGGGCTGGCCAGTGACTTTGACATTTTGCGGGTTGGCTCTTGGAGGTCCATTACTCGCGCGGCGGCCTTGGGCTGCACGCCCACCGGAATCGTAAAGGTGTGGCCGTAGCGGTTGTTGAAACGCTCCGCGAGGTCTCGAGTCAGCTCTAGGTGCTGGCGTTGGTCGTCGCCCACCGGCACCTGTTCAGCGTCGTAGAGAAGAATGTCGCCGGCCATCAAGACGGGGTACGTCAAGAGACCAACACGGTAGCCCTCCTGGCGACCCGACTTCTCCTTGAATTGCGTCATGCGGGTGAGTTCGCCATACGAGGCCACACACTCGAGCAGCCAGCTCATTTGAGCGTGGTAGGGCACTTGGCTTTGAATGAAGAGCGTGCAGAGGTCCGGGTCCAAACCTGAGGCGAGAAGTGCCGCCACGGTGTCCCAGGTCTGGCTGCGCAGGGCGGTGGGATCGATTTCGAGGGTGAGCGCGTGCAAGTCAACAACGCAGTAGAAGGCGTCGGCGGTTTGGGCGTCAACCCACTGACGCAGGGCCCCCAGATAGTTACCAATGTGGGGGGTGCCCGAAGGCTGAATACCAGAAAGGACGCGCATACCCGAATTCTACGAGACAGTTCGGCGAACTAATGTATTCGCCATGACCTACGTCGTGACGACGCCGTCGTTTAGCGGCCCCATAGAAGTGCTGCTTCAAATGATCTCGGCGCACGACGTCGATGTCCTCGACATCCCTCTCGCGCCCTTGGTGGATGCGTTTGTGGGGCACCTCCGCGACGAATCGGTCGCAATCGATGTCGAGGAACTGTCCGAGTTTCTCTTGATTGCCGCAATTTTGCTGGAGATGAAGAGCCAGCGGCTTCTTCCCGGTCGCGAATCGACTGAGCCTGACGAGGAGTTCGTGGGCTGGGAAGAGCGCGACGTCCTCCTTGCGCGACTCTTGGAGCTCCGCACGTACGCCGCGCTGTCCGACTCCTTTGTCTCCCTGTTTGAACGAGCGGCTCGGTCATACCCACGCCTTCGAGGTATCGACGAGGGTTTTGTCGTGCAACCTCCAGATCTTCTCGCTGGGGTGACACCGGCGATGCTGGCGCAGGCGTACTTGCGTGGTGTCGAAGAGAAGCCCGTTCCCGTAGTTCGCCTCAACCACGTCACGGTAGACGCCGTCACCGTCGCTGAAACGGTGGTTCAGCTGGCCCAGCGCCTTCCCACCATGGGGACCTTGTCGTTCCGCGACCTCACGGCGGGCCTTGAAACGCGCATTGAGATCATTGTGCACTTCCTTGCGCTTCTTGAACTCTGCAAGCTCGGTCACCTGGAGCTGGGTCAGGGCGCAACCTTCGGTGACGTGGACATTACGTGGATTACCGACGCAAACGGACTGGATCTAGGAAGGGTGGACAGTTATGAGGGATGAGAATTCACTCGAACAGAAGCTAGAAGCAATGCTCACGGTCGCCATCGAACCGATTTCGCCAGAAGAGCTCGCCGATGTTGCCGAGACCGATGCCGCTACGGTGCAGGAGACGCTCCGGGCACTCCGCGCGCAACTGCGCGAAGAGCGTCGTGGTTTTGAGCTTGCCGAATTGGCCAGTGGGTGGATCTTGCAATCGTCACCTGACGTGGCTGAATGGGTGAGCAAGTTCGCAAACCGTGACGTGTCGCACCGATTGAGTTCGGCTGCGTTGGAAACACTGGCCATCATTGCCTACCGACAGCCAATTTCGCGCGCCCAAATTACGGCGCTGCGTGGCGTCAACGTCGACGGTGTTGCTCGACTCCTCGAGCAGCGCGGTTACATCGAGGAGAAGGGGCGCGCCTCGGGTCCTGGCCAGCCCATCCTCTACGGCACGTCGGAAACATTCCTCGATCGACTGGGCTTGGCGTCACTCGATGAACTGCCACCCATTGAAAACTTCATGGAGCCCGTCGACACCGCCATTGCGCTGGCCGCAGAGCTCGCCGGGTCACTCGACGTCGCCGACGCAACTGACGCTTCGTAGATGGAAGACACCACCGGCGAGCGGCTACAAAAGGTGCTGGCACAGGCCGGCTACGGCTCTCGCCGCACGTGCGAAATTCTGATTTCCGAGGGTCGCGTGACTATTGATGGTCGACGCGCGGAACTAGGAAATCGAGTCGACCCGGTCGTCAACGTGGTCTGCGTAGATGGCCGGCTCGTCGCCATCGATCCCGCCAAGGTGTACTACCTAGTGAATAAGCCAACGGGCGTTGTGACGACTGCGTTCGACCCCCAAGGTCGGCCGACAATCTTGGAGCTCGTGCCAGATGACGCACGGGTGTTTCCCGTAGGGCGCCTCGATATGGACACCGAAGGACTAATCCTCGTGACCAACGATGGGCGACTGGCTCATCTCTTGACGCATCCGTCCTCGGGCGTTGAGAAGGAGTATCTCGTGATGGTCGAGGGCGACCCCTCCGCCCACGCGCTACGGACGTTGCGTGAGGGCGTTGAACTGGAAGACGGGGTGACTTCGCCAGCCCAAGTGGCGCGCGTCAGCGAAGGTCTCATCAAGATTGTCATCCACGAGGGGCGTAATCGGCAGGTCCGCCGGATGTGTGACGCCGTTGGTCATCACGTGCTTCGGCTCGTTCGAACACGTATTGGGCCTCTGACCGATACGACCCTTCGACCGGGCGAATACCGAGAGCTGGCCCACGCCGAGGTGCGAAAACTGATGGAGTCGGTTGGTGTCACCCCCGAAATCGCATCTACGATGCCATCATGACTTTTTCAACGGTTCGGGCCATACGCGGTGCAATCACTGTCGATGAGAACTCGGTGCCGGCGATTAGCGACGCCACCGTTGAAGTGCTCACTGCGATGCTCGCCAGAAACGGCGTGCACACCGATGACGTCATTAGCGTCTTCTTCACGAGCACGGCAGATTTGACCGCGACGTTTCCGGCCACGGCGGCTCGAGACGCCGGGTTTGCCGACGTTCCCCTGATGTGTGCGTCAGAGATTCCCGTGCCCGACAGCATGGCAATGACCATTCGCGTAATGATGCACGTGTCGACCGACAAGGCACGCTCCGACATCCGGCACGCGTACCTCCGAGATGCGGCATCATTACGGAGCGACCTTGACTAACCGCAGTGCGCACATTGTCGGACTCGGGCTGATTGGCTCGTCCGTCGCACTTGCGCTCCGCCATGCCGGTTGGGCGGTGACGGGATTTGATGCCGACCCGGCCGTTGTTGCCGAAGCGCTATCGCTCGCAGTCATTGACAGCACCGAACTTGATGAACGAGTGTCTCTGGTCGTCGTTGCCACGCCAGCCGGGGCTGTTCCTGAGGTTGTGGCATCGGTGCTTCCACTGGTTGGTGGCGACACAATCGTGACAGACGTGGCGGGCGTCAAACGAGAAATTGTTGGGGCGATTAGTGATCCGCGGTTTCTTGGTGGGCACCCGATGGCGGGGTCTGAGCTTCGCGGTATCAAAGGTGCTCGCGCGGACCTATTCCAAGGGTGCACTTGGATTCTTACCCCAACTGACAGCACGGACGCCGATCGCTACGCCCGTCTGCACGGGTGGCTCCGCGAACTGTCGGCTTCCGTGATTGCGGTGTCGGCACTCGACCATGACCGACTTGTTGCGATCGCCAGTCATGTTCCCCACGTGTTGGCCGGCGCACTGATGAACCACGCAGCCGAGGCCGCTAAGGAAGATGCCGTTCTGCTCCAGTTGGCCGCCGGTGGTTTTCGCGACATGACTCGAATTGCGGCTGGTGACCCCACAATCTGGCCGGACATTCTGTTTCAAAACAAGGTCGCGATTATTGATTCTCTCGACGATATGGAGTCGAGAATTGACCGATTGCGACATGCCCTGCTGAGCAACGACACATCGGCCGTCATGGCCTCGCTCACCGCCGCATCACTGGCGAGGCGTCAGCTCCCGGGACGCAGTCTTGCGAGTGAGGCGCTCGTCCAGCTCCGCATTCCCATGCCGGACCGTCCTGGCGTCTTGGCGGCAATCACCATGGTCGCATCGGAACAGGGCATCAATATCTACGACATCGAAATTGCGCACGGCATCGAAGGGTCAGCAGGAACCTTGCTCCTCACGGTCGATCGGAATCAGGCCGATGAACTCATCGGCGCATTGGCGAACAACGGATTTCTTGCAGCGAGGACGCAATGACGACAATTGACGTTCAATCAGGCTCATCGTTCCGCGGTGATATTCGCGTACCCGGCGACAAGAGCGCCTCGCATCGCGCCCTCATTTTGAGTGCGCTCGCAGCGGGGGAGAGCACCATTGAGGGGCTCTCCCCCGGACATGATGTTCAGGGTACGGGCGCGATCGTTGAAGCGCTCGGTGCCACCGTTGAACTGTCGGGAACCTCGGGTCGCGTGGTCGGGCCCGACGATGGCTTACGAGCGGTCGAAACGCCCTTGTCGTGTGGAAACTCTGGGACAACTATTCGACTCATGAGTGGTGTCGTGGCGCCAGTCGATGGCCTCCACGTGTTCACCGGTGACCCGTCACTCTCGCGTCGGCCGATGGATCGAGTGGCCATCCCACTGCGTTTGATGGGGGCATCGATCAGCGGTCACGGTGACCGTGAAACACCACCGCTGGCGATCACGGGTCGTCCACTCCACGGCATCTCCTACACACTGCCCGTGCCAAGCGCACAGGTGAAATCAGCACTACTGCTGGCGGGCCTGTCGGCGACGGGGTCGACCGAAGTCATTGAACTGAAGAAGACTCGAACGGCCACAGAAGACATGCTGCGTCTTGCCGGATTAAGAGTTGAGAGCGTTGACCACGACAGTGGTCGGCGAATAACTCTCCAGCCAGGCCGACCACGGGCGCGAGCCTGGACCGTACCGGGGGACCCTTCGCAGGCGGCTTTCTTCATAACCCTGGGAGCCATTGGGCAAGACTGCGCCGTTCGAGTCTTTGACGTAGAAACCTCACCGGAACGCATTGGATTCCTTCCGGTGCTTCGCCGAATGGGCGCCGACATCAGCGGAGACCTCACCACCGGCATTGCCACCTTGGAGGCGCGCAGCTCGGCGTTGATCGCGACCGAAATTCACTCCGAGGAGATACCCTCCGTCGACGAGGCTCCCATATTGGCTATCGCTGCCGCGGCCGCTGAAGGAATTTCGGTCTTTCGAGACATGGGTGAGTTGCGCCTCAAGGAATCGGATCGGTTCGAAGGCTGCCTGATGCTGGCGCGGGCCGTGGGGGCCAAAGCGTGGGCTGAGGGTGATGACTTCTTTATCGAAGGACTCGGCTCTGCAGCGAATTTTCACCCATTCTCAATTGATGCGAATCTTGACCACCGCATCGTCATGTCGGCGGCAGTGGCGGGTGCGGCCGGTTCCGGAGCCTCCATTGCCGGAGCGGATACCGTTGCGTCGTCGTACCCCGACTTCTTTGAGCACCTGGAGTCGCTCCAATGACCGATCAAATTATTGGTATTGATGGACCTGCTGGATCAGGGAAGTCGACGGTCGCGCGCGCTGTCGCCGAGAGGCTCGGTTGGACCTACCTTGACACCGGCGCAATGTACCGGGCGGTCACCGTCTTAGCAATGCGCGCCGGCGTTGATCTGGCCGACGAGACTGCGGTATTGGCTCTCGCGGCGACTGCAGATATTGCATTGCGCCCAGTGGTTCTCCTCAACGGCGAAGACGTCTCCGTGGCGCTTCGAACACCCGAAACGAATGAGGGTGTGAGCATTGTGGCGTCGCTGCCATTAGTTCGAGCCGCGATGGTGGAACGACAGCGGGCCATGGCCGCCGCTGAATCGCACGGGGTCGTTGTGGAGGGTCGCGACATAACCACTGTCGTCTTCCCCGAAGCGCCTACCAAGATTTTTCTAACGGCGTCGCTCGAACAGCGCGCCAAGCGACGCGGTGACGAAACCAGTGCGTCCATCGCTCGACGGGATCAAGCCGATGAGTCTCGAGAGGCTTCGCCGTTGCGTCAAGCGGCTGACGCCCATGTCATTGACACCACTGGACTGACCATCACTGAGGTGGTCGAGGAGATTGTGCGATGCCACACGAACACCAGCTCCAACTGAATCCTAAGAAGTCGTTTTTCTACCACGTCGTTGCGGGAGTTATCCGGACTGTTGCGTGGTTGGTGTTTCGACCAACCGTCGAGGGACAATCAAATATTCCTCTCAATGGGCCAGTGCTCGTCGCACCGACGCATCGAAGTAATTTGGACTTCGCCTTTTCACTGTTCATCTCGCCTCGCAAAGTGTTTTTCATGGCGAAGGAGTCCCTGTTCCGCGTACCAGTCCTGGGCGGCGCCTTGATCGCTCTTGGCGCCTTTCCAGTCACTCGCGGTGCGGCGGACCGCGAAGCGATGCGTGCCGCTGAAGAGGTGCTGCGCGCGGGTCACGCTCTTATTCTCTTCCCCGAAGGTACGCGCAAGTATGGTCCGATCATCGAGGACTTGCACGACGGCGCAATGTTCATCGCCGCACGGACGCAGGCGTCGGTGGTTCCGGTGGGCATCGCCGGAACGGGTGGAAGGATTCCCGGTCACCGCTTGCCAAAGGTCAATATCGTCGTCGGCGAGCCACTCGCGCCCGCGTCAAACGAAGGTCGCGTGTCTCGCAGCGCGGTCGCCGCAAAGACTCAGGAATTACAGGCGTCGCTCCAGGCGGCCTACAGGCAAAGCTTGGAAAACTAGGCCGTACGGCGCAGCTTGCGAGCGCGGGCGTAGGTGCCGAACACCACGCGGGCGTAGCGGAAGCCGAAGAGCCAGTTCTTGCCCTTCTTCGTCGTACCCGACGCACGAGGGTGCCAGACAGTGGGGACGTCAACGGCGCGGTAGCCGAGCTTCATGCAAACAATAAGGAGCTCGGCGGTCTGGTACTGGTCCTGGATCAGGTGGTCCACGGCCTGCGCCAACATGGACACGCGCAGACCTCGGTAACCGGTCGAGGTGTCAGTCAGCTTCGTTCCGCACATGCGGTTCACGATGAACGAGAAAGTGCGCACACCCAGCTTGCGGGTGGCGTCGGAGGTCTTGTCTTCACCCAAAACGCGGCTTGTGAGCACGAAGTCCGCAGTGTTGTTGGCGAGAGGCGCGAGAATATTGGGGAGTTCGGCCGGGTCGTTCTGACCGTCGGCATCCAAGGTGAGGCAGTACTTCACGCCGTTTGCGGCGCAGTAGCGGTAGGTGACCTGCAAGGCAACGCCGTGTCCCAGGTTCACTGGGAACTCGAAGACCTTCACGCCGGGGTAGCGACGGGCGACCTCGGCAGTGTTGTCGTCACCACCATCGACCACGACGAATACGGTGTAGGGCTTGCCATCAATGTCGGCGGGCATCTTTTCGAGCACCGCACCGATGTTGGCTTCTTCTTCGTAGGCGCAGAGCGAGACGAGAATCTCTTCAGGCTGGAATCCGGGGTAATCGCGGTCGAAGCGCTCCTGCGCTTGGGCGATGGCGTACTGTCGCAAGCGTTTGTTGCGCTTCTTTTCCAGGTCAACGTGAGACATTCTGTTCCTTAGTAGTTTCGAGCCGACCCGAGTATCGACGCGCTTGTAGTTCTGATGGAGCGAAATCCGTCCGTTTCCGCATCCCACTACTGGGAAGCGAGCCCGTTCGCACCTGCAAATCCTAGCAACGGGGCGTCCGTTGCCGTGGTTATGAGACCGATCGAGCGAGAACCTGTGCAGCGGTGAATTCCCGGTCGCTCTGAGCATCAAATTGACTGGCGGCAGGGGCGCCGAGGGCAACGTCGAGCACGAGACCCACCAGTCGTAGGAGTTCGCGGAGTTCTGGCGGTGGTGGGAAGTACTCGTCCTCAACAACCTGTTGAGCTTCGACCACACCATCACGGGGATTGAGCCGGGTGATTACTTCGAGCACGAGTGACTCTGGGGCGGACGCGCCCGCGGTGACGGCGACGACGCCACTCAGATCATCAGGGAGCTCGTCAACTCCGTTGATGCGGTAGACGCGCTGGCAGCCAGCGCTCTCGGCAACCTTGGTCAACGCCACCGTGTTCGATGAATTGGCCGACCCGATAACGACAACGGCGTCAGCCTCGGCGGCGATGGCACGCAGTGCACCTTGGCGATTCGTGGTGGCGAAACACAGGTCCGATCGGTTGGGCATCCAGATGTCGGGGAAGACAGCGGTGGCGTGCTCACGCAGCCCCTGCCACTCGTCCATGCTGAGGGTCGTCTGGGAGAGAAGAGCAAAGGGACCCTCCGCTCCAGCGAGGTCATCGATGTCCTGCTCAGTCTGAATGAGGCGAACAGCGTCGGGAGCAACGGCCATTGTGCCAACGGCTTCTTCGTGCCCCTCGTGGCCGACGTAGAGGACGGTGTAGCCCTTCTTCGCGCGAACCTTCATCTCGTGATGAACTTTGGTAACCAGCGGGCAGACGGCATCCACAACAGTGCCACCGCTTTCTTGGGCGGCCGCAATGACCGATGGGGGAGAGCCGTGGGCACTCAGCATCACCGGCGAGCCTGGTGGCACGTCAGCGACATCATCGACGAAGATGACGCCGAGTGATCGGAAGTGGTTGACCACGAACTGGTTGTGGACAATCTCGTGGTAGCAGTACACCGGAGCATCAAAGACCCGGGTCATCCAGTCCAGCGCCTTAATGGCCTTTTCGACCCCGGCACAGAAGCCCCGCGGGGCGGCAACTACAACACGCTGAACACTCACGACTTCAGCCTAGTTTCCCTTGGTTTTGGATTCGCCCCTAGGCTGGAGGTGTGTCCGGCGCTCGCATTTCCGCCATTTCCGAGAACTCCCCAGCGTCCTTCGCCGACGTCGCCGTCGGTGACGCCCTTATTTCGATCAATGGCGTAGAGCCGACCGACATCATCGAGTACCAGCAAATGATTGATGGCGATGAAGTCACGCTCGTGCTGCAGCGAGACGGCGAGGCTCTCAAGCGCAAGGTGCGTATCACCAAGGAGCCAGGGCAACCGCTGGGCTTGTCTATAGATTCGGCCGTCTTTGACCGAATTCGCACCTGTGACAATCACTGCACGTTCTGCTTTATCTACCAATTGCCGAAGGGGCTGCGCCGGTCCCTCTACGTCAAAGACGACGACTTCCGTCTGTCATTCCTCTACGGCAACTACACCACGTTGACTCGTTTCACCGAATTCGACCTGGAACGGGTGATTGACGAAAACCTGTCGCCCCTCTACGTATCAATCCACACCACAAACCCCGAGCTGCGATCTGACATGCTGCGTAACCCGCGCGGGGCCACGAGCCTCCGGTGGTTGCGAGAACTACTGAAGGCCGGTATCGAGGTCCACGCCCAAGTGGTGGTGTGCCCCGAGGTCAACGACGGTGCGGAACTGAAGCGGACCCTCGAGGATGTCATCACTTTGTACCCCGAACTGACCTCGGTTGCACTCGTGCCAATTGGCATCTCCGATTTCTCCAATGAATCAACGATGCGCTCCCACACGGCCGAAGAAGCAGTCGCCGTTATCGCACTGGCTGACCGCTACCAGCGCCTCTCCTACGACCTCCTTGGGCGCGTCAACGTCTTTGCATCGGACGAGTTCTATCTCGTGGCCGGGGCCACGCCGCCCCCAGCCACCAAGTTCGAGAGTCTGGACCAGGCCGAGAACGGCATCGGCCTGGTGGCGTCGTTCTCGGAAAGCTTTCGGGGCACCTTCGACATGGAGAAGCTGGGCACCGGCTTCTTCCAGTCGGTTGATGGCGCACCAGCCTGGGGATACCGCGCCGAACGAGGTGGATCCACGGACGCCGCCGTTGGTGGCGACATCGTCATCGTGACCGGAGAGTACGCCGCGCCGATTCTGCGAAACCTCCTCGATGACTCTGGCTATCAGGACGTGGCCATTGTGGCTGTCCAGAACACCTATTTCGGGGGCAATATCAAGGTTGCGGGGCTCCTCACGGGGCACGACCTCACGCGAGTGCTCCAAGACCTGCCAGAATCGAGTACCTGCCTTCTGCCCGACGTCTGTTTGTCGGAGGGGAGATTTCTCGATGGCTTGACGCTCGATGATCTTCCCCGGCCGGTCACCACCGTCCGCACGACGGGTCAAGACCTCCGAGAAGTTCTCGAACGCGCATACGAACAGCGATTGGTTTCACAATGAAAAAGCCCCAAGTAGTTATCGTCGGTCGACCGAACGTCGGCAAAAGTTCCCTCGTTAACCGGCTCGCCGCACGACGCATCGCCGTGGTGGAAGAGCATCGCGGGGTCACGCGCGACCGTAAGTCGGTTGAAGTGGAATGGACGGGTACGACATTCGACATTGTTGACACCGGTGGGTGGCTGGAAGCGGGCGACGAACTGGAATCCAAGGTTTCTAAGCAGGCCGACGCCGCGCTGGCGGAGGCAGACCTCGTCCTGCTCGTCGTGGACGTCACGACAGGCATGGTCGATGAGGACACCCACGCCGCTCGATGGGCGTTGCGGAGTGGTCGTCCTGTGATGCTGGTGGTGAACAAGGTTGACGACACGCTGCACGAGGCCAGTTCGTGGGAGTTCCTCTCACTCGGAGCGGGGGACCCATTCTGCGTGTCGGCTCTGCATGGTCGTGGTGCCGGTGACCTTCTCGACGCCATTGTGGAGCGCATCAGCACTCTTCCGAATGAAGCGCCTGGCGATGACATGACTGAAGACGGCGCGCTGCGCGTGGCGCTGGTGGGACGCCCCAACGTGGGGAAGTCAACACTGTTCAATCAACTCATTGGCGAAGAGCGTTCGGTCGTTCACGACATGCCGGGCACGACCCGGGACGCCATTGACACACTCGTCGAAACTGATCAGGGTCTCATCCGCTTTATCGACACCGCCGGTATGCGCCGTCGGGCCAAGACCGAAGCGGGTTTGGAGACGTACGCCGTGCTCCGAAGCCTCGAAGCACTCGACCGTGCCGACATTGCGATTCTGGTCATCGACGCCACGGTGGGCGCCACCGGACAGGACCAACGACTGGCCGAGCGAATTTCCGCGGCCGGCTGCCCGTCGATCGTCATTTTGAACAAGTGGGAACTCATCCCCACCGAAGAGCGCGACAGTGTGCTCGCCACCGTCGGTGACAAGTTGGCCTTCTTGGGTGACGCCCCAGTTATCAAGACCACGGCCACCTCAGGTAAGGGCGTTCACAAGATTCTGCCGGCCTTGTCAATTGCCGCCGATGACTACGTGAAGCGTGTGCCCACGGGTGCACTGAACCGGGCGATTCGCGACCTCCAGATCAAGCAGCCGGCGCCGACCGGAAAGATTCGTTACGCAGTGCAGGGGGCGAGCGAACCACCGACCTTCACCCTCTTCATTGCTGGTCGACTTCCCACCACCTACCTCCGCTACGTTGAGCGGTCGCTGCGCGAACGATTTGAGCTGGGTTCAACGCCCATCCGGGTCCGCGTTCGCACCGAATAGTGGCGCTCTGGTGCGAGCACTGCGACCGTCCCGTTGAGGGTGTGGTCTGTGAGGTGTGCCACCAGTCGGTGGAGACGCCGGAACGTGAACCACTTCCGTGGAAATGGCGCTTCTTTGTTGTTGCGACGGTCGTCTACGTCGGATACCGCATTTATCAACTCATTCATTGGCTAGCGCACTAGCGGGAGCAGTTGCGAACTCCCTTATGGCGACTAGGCGTTGGTAATCATTCGGACCCGTTCCAGCACCCGTCGGGCGGCGCCCGACAGAACCGACTCGCTCGCCAGGTCGAAGCCCTCGGCCAACGACGTTGCCCTTCCCGCAGCGATCAGTGCCAACGCCGCATTGGCGCAGACCACATCGAACACGGCGTCGACGGTGCCGTTGAGGAATCCCTCGACGACCGCACAGTTGACAGCGGTGTCACCGCCGACAATCTCTTGAACATCATGCCGACGTCCGAGTTCAGCACCCGCATCAATGGTTCGGTGCTCCATCCCCTCATTGGTGAGGTCGTAGAGCTGACTGGTCGCACCCAAACTCAGCTCGTCGAGACCATCGTCACCGCGTACGAGCATGGCCCGATCGATGCCACGAGCAAGGAGCACCTCCGACATTTTGGCGATAAGCGGTGCTTGTGCCACGCCGATAACCGCCGTCCGAACCTGTGCTGGATTGGCTAGTGGGCCCAGGACATTGAAGATCGTCCGAAAGCCCAAGCTTCGGCGAATGGGGCCAAGGTGGGCGAGTGAGGCGTGAAAAATTGGGGCGAAGTAGAACCCGAAATTCGACTCCTCAATTGAGCGGCGAACAGTGTCGGCATCAACACCGATATTGACGCCCAATGCCTCGAGGACATCGGCGCTTCCAACCGACGACGTGGCCGACCGGTTGCCGTGCTTCGCTACCGGCACACCAGCACCAGCAACGGCGAACGAGGCCATCGTTGAGATGTTGACGGAGTGGAGTTGGTCGCCACCGGTGCCCACGATGTCGACGCAACCCTCGGGCGCTGACGCCGGCAAGGCCGTCGCCATCATGGCGTCAACGAAACCGGTCATCTCATCAACGGTTTCACCCTTCATCGTGAGTGCCGTCAAGAACGCAGCGATCTGCGCCGGTTCGACGTTGCCGGTCAGGATTCTCGCCAGCCCCGCGTTCGCCTGCTCACGGGACAGGTCTTGGCGCTCAAGGAGGGGTTTGATTACTTCCGCAGCGAAGGTCGATGTCATGGGCGCTCCTGTGCCATTCCTGAGGACGACGCCGTTGTCGACTAATTCTCCCTGAATACTACGATTTATCTATGACGCAGACGTATCTCGACGCCATTGGCGCTTTTCATCGTAAGCGGGCCGCCGCCGACAGCCGACAGTGGCAGGAACGACTCCGGTCCACCTACGACGGCCCCTCGTTTCGCGATGCGCTGCTCAACAACGCCAACGTTTCAGTGATCGCCGAAGTCAAGCGCCGGAGCCCCTCGAAGGGATGGCTCAACGAAGACCTCGACGCCCCGGCACTCGCTGCCCTCTATGAGCGGGCTGGTGCCCGAGCAATTTCAGTGCTGACTGATCAGCCGCACTTTGGCGCTCGTGACGCCGATCTCCCGTCGGTGGCCTCAGCGGTAACGATTCCGCGTCTCCGGAAAGACTTCACCGTCTGCGAGAACGATGTGTTGGACGCGCGCGAGATGGGAGCGTCCGCCGTGCTGCTCATTGCGGCCCTACTGGATGACGACGAGCTCGTGACCTTGTCGTCGCTCGCCGCCGAAATAAATTTGGGCGCCCTTTTTGAGGTGCATGACAAGGATGAGGTGAGTCGTTCATTGGCGGCTGGTGCGATGATCATCGGAGTGAACCAGCGAAACCTCCAAACGTTCGCCGTCGACCCGACGCACGCCGCTCGAGTTGCCGAGGTCATTCCCGACGATGTGGTGCGCGTCGCTGAATCGGGGCTGCGCACCCCAGCGGATGTTCATAACGCTGGTCAATCAGGCTTCGATGCGGTCCTGGTCGGCGAGTCGTTCGTCACGAGCGCGGATCCCTTTGACGACGTTGCAGCGTTTTGTTCGGTGCCCCGTCGTGATTGATTACGGCTTTATCAAAATCTGTGGTGTGACCAATCATGATGACGCTGAGTATGTTGCCGATTGCGGAGCCAGCGCACTGGGGCTTATCTTCGCACCAACGTCAAAGCGAGTTGTCGACCCAGAAACGGCGGCGATGATTATTCGCAGCACGGCAGGACGGGTTCTGAGCGTGGGCGTCTTTCGGTCGCTATCGCCAGCCTCAATTCTCGCGTTGGTTGAACGCTGTTCCCTCACCGCAGTGCAACTGCACGACGCCGCGGACCAATCGCTTCTTCGGTCGCTCCGAGCCAGTGGCGTCACCACAATTATTTCCGCGCAGAACGAATTGGTCACCGCCCATAATGATCCGGCCCTAGCTTTTTACGACGCCCTGCTCCTAGATGGACCCGAGCCGGGAAGTGGCATTGCCCCCTCATTCGCGACCGATGTTTTTGAAGGAACGCGTCTGCCCACGGTGTTGGCCGGAGGACTGACGCCAGCCAACGTCGTTCAGCGAATTGGAGATTTTGGCCCCTGGGGTGTTGACGTCGCCTCGGGCACCGAAGCCTCCTTCGGGGTCAAAGATCACGAAAAAGTCGCTAGTTTCGTTAGACGGGCTCGCGAGGCGTTCGAACCGAAGGGTACACAATGACAGCACTATTCATGGACAAGCCCGGCGACGATGGTCGTTTTGGCGATTTTGGTGGCCGCTTTGTGCCGGAGGCTCTGATGCCTGCGTGCCTCGAACTCGAAGAGGCCTTTAGCGATGCCTGGGCAGACCCAGCGTTCATTGATGAGTTCCGTAGCGTCCTGCGAGAATTTGGTGGGCGCCCCACGCCAATTACGTACCTTGGTCGACTGTCGGAGCGTCTCGGCATTCGCATCTTCGCCAAGCGTGAGGATCTCGCGCACACTGGTTCTCACAAGATCAACAACGTGGTGGGGCAGACACTCCTTACCAAGCGCATGGGCAAAACGCGGGTTATCGCGGAAACCGGCGCTGGCCAGCACGGTGTGGCCACCGCAACCGCAGCTGCTCGCCTGGGTCTCGGGTGCACTGTCTACATGGGTGAAATCGACACCCAGCGTCAGGCGTTGAACGTGTTCCGGATGGAGCTCCTCGGAGCCACCGTGGTGCCCGTTACTTCGGGAAGTCGGACGCTCAAAGACGCCGTGAATGAAGCGATGCGTGAATGGGTCACTTGTGTGACCGACACGCACTACTGCCTCGGCTCGGTAATGGGACCGCACCCATTCCCCTGGATGGTGCGCGAATTCCAGAGCATCATCGGAATCGAATCGGCCGCGCAGATGGTGGAGCGAGGGGAGGGCACTCCCGATTACGTGGTGGCCTGCGTCGGAGGTGGATCAAATGCGGCCGGCATGTTTGCGGGATTTGCAAACTCCACCGCCAAGCTCATTGGCGTCGAGGCGGCCGGAGGTGCCGCGGTCGCCACGGGTAGCCCTGGTGTGCTCCACGGCATGAAGTCGATGCTGATTCAAGACGAGTTCGGTCAGATCGAAGAAGCTCACTCCATATCAGCGGGACTCGACTATCCCGGTATCGGACCAGAGCACGCCCACTTGGCCGCTTCCGGTCGAGCGAATTACGAACCAATTGGCGACGACGACGTTATTCCCGCTCTGCAACTGCTCAGTGAACTCGAAGGCATTATTCCGGCCCTCGAATCGGCACACGCCGTGGCGTGGATCATCCAGGAGGCTGGTCGATCGATTCCCAAGGGGTCGTCGGTTCTGCTCAACATGTCGGGCCGTGGCGACAAGGACGTGGCCCAGGTTCGCGAAATCTTGCTGGGGCAGTCATGAAGTCACTCGAAGTTGCGCTTCGTGGCGTACGCGAACAGGGTCGTAAAGCCCTGGTGCCCTATTTCATGGCTGGGCTTACGGAAGACTGGATTGACCATGTGCAGGCCGCAATCCAGGCGGGTGCCGACGCTGTCGAGATTGGTGTGCCCTTTTCCGATCCCTTGATGGACGGCGTCGTCATTCAAGAAGCAGGACTGGCATCGCTGAATCGGGGAACCTCACTGGCGTCAGTCTGTCAGGAGCTGGCCGGTGTGACACTGGGCGTTCCTCTGGTTGTCATGACCTACTACAACCTCTTTCACCATGAGGGCGAGGCGCGAGCTGCAGGTCGATTGGCCGAAGCCGGCATCCGTGGCGCCATCATTCCTGATCTCACGCTCGAGGAATCGTCCTCGTGGCGCGCCGTCTGTGACAGTGAGGACATCGCAAATATCACCATCGTGGCTCCGTCGTCGCCGCCAGCGCGCGTTGCCCAACTCGCTGGCGCGAGCGAAGGGTTTTGCTACGCCTCGGCTCGTATGGCGGTGACTGGCGCGGCGAGCGATGAGGGGGAAGGACCACGCGTGGTCCGGGCGATTCGCGACATCTCCAACATCCCGACCTACATCGGCATTGGCATCACGAATCCCGAGCAGGCCGCTCACGCCGCACAAGCTGCTGACGGTGTCATCGTCGGATCGACACTCGTGAAGGCAATTTTCGACGGCGCAACCCCTTCGGATACTGAGCGATTGATAGGTACGTTCCGCGCCGCAATCAATTAGTTCATGTGCGGATTTTCACAAACTTGCACTAATTACCAACCGGTAATTTTTCCCTCCCAGAACTAAACAAGTTCTCGGACCAGTGTCGTACTGGTTCGAAGTAATGAAAAGGGGGGACGTAATGTCCGAACACAAGATTGCCGATCCAGGTCCATTGGGCTTGGCGGCATTTGCCATGACCACCTTCTGCCTGAGCTCCGCCAACGCGGGTCTCTGGCACGGAGAGGGCACGGGGGCCGCAGTGGCGCTCGCGCTGTTCTACGGTGGCCTCGTCCAGCTGCTCGCCGGTATGTGGGAGTTTGTTCGCAAGAACACCTTCGGCGCGGTTGCGCTGACCTCGTACGGTGCCTTCTGGCTGGCGTTCTACGCCATCGTCAAGTTCGGCACGGCGATTTCAGCCGGCTCCGTGGGCGTCTTCCTGCTCGGTTGGACCATCTTCACCGCGTACATGTGCGTGGCGTCGATCAAGACGAGCAAGGCCCTCATGGCTGTCTTCATTCTGTTGACGGTGACCTTCATTTGCCTGACTATTGGCAACTGGGGTGCAACGGGCAACGCCCACATGGTGAAGGCTGGTGGCTGGTTCGGTCTCGCGACCGCCGTTGCCGCCTGGTATGCCTCGGCTGCCGGTGTCATCAACGACACCTTCGGCCGTTCGGTGCTGCCAACGAATTAGCTCGATACACCCACGGTCGCCACAATGGTGGCGGCCGTGGGTGTGTTCGGCCTAACTTGAAGTACGGAAGTACCGCTCTTTATCGTTCGGGGGGACGACATGACTGAATCAAAACTTGAAGCGTGGCTCGAAGAGACGCGATCGTTCGCTCCAACGCCAGCTTTCGCCGCGCAGGCCAACGCCAAGCCTGGTATCTACGAAGAGGCCGATGCCGACCCAGATGCGTGGTGGCGTCGCCAAGCAGATCGCCTTACGTGGGACCAGTCTCCCACCAAGACACTGGAGTGGAACCCACCGTTCGCCCAGTGGTTTAGCGACGGCACTCTGAACGCCAGTGTGAATTGCGTCGACCGTCACGTCGCCGCCGGGAACGGGGACAAGGTCGCCTTCCACTGGGTTGCCGACGCACCTGGCGAAACGCGCACCATTACCTACGCTCAGCTCCAGGACATGGTGTGCCAGACCGCCAACGCTCTGACCGAGCTCGGCGTCAAGGCGGGCGACCGCGTTGCCGTCTACATGCCCATGATTCCCGAAGCAGTGGTCGCCATGTTGGCCATCGTCCGTTTGGGTGCGGCCCACTCAGTGATCTTTGGCGGTTTCTCTGCCGACGCCTTGTCGAGTCGCATTTTGGATGCCGACTGCACGTTCGTGGTGACTGCCGACGGTGCCTTCCGTCGTGGTGCCGCGTCACCGTTGAAGCCCGCAGTAGACGAGGCACTAAAGGACTGCCCCAACGTCAAAGCCGTGTTGGTCGTGCAGCGCACGAAGGGCGATGTTGCCTGGACCGAGGGTCGTGACCACTGGTGGCACGACATCGTTGACCGGCAGAGCACGAGCCACACGCCGGAATCATTCCCGGCTGAACAAACGCTGTTCATTATGTACACCTCAGGTACGACGGCGAAGCCCAAGGGTATCTTCCACACCACCGGCGGCTACCTGACCCAGGTGGCGACGAGTTACTACTACGTCTTTGACACCAAGGCGGACACTGATGTTGCGTGGACGGCCGCTGACATTGGCTGGATCACCGGACACAGCTACATCGTCTACGGACCGCTGATCAACGGGGTGACGCAGGTCCTCTACGAGGGTCTGCCGGACTCGGGTGGGAAGGACCGGTGGTGGAAGATCATCGACGAGTACAAGGTCACGATGCTCTACACCGCACCGACCACTATTCGCACCCTGATGAAGTGGGGTAGCGACATTCCTGGTGCGTACGACCTTTCAAGTCTGCGCATTCTGGGTTCAGTGGGTGAGCCAATTAACCCAGAAGCATGGATGTGGTACCGAGAGAATGTGGGGCGCAACAACTGCCCGATTGTCGATACCTGGTGGCAGACCGAAACCGGTGCGCTCATGGTGGCACCATTGCCCGGTATTAGCGCGACCAAGCCGGGGGCAGCGATGCGGGCCTTGCCGGGCATCAGCATCGACGTTGTCGACAACGATGGAAACTCGGTTGGCAACGGTGAGGGTGGATACCTCGTCATCACCAAGCCGTGGCCGTCGATGACCCGTGGCATTTACGGTGACCCCGAACGATTCAAGGAGACCTATTGGAGTCGGTTCTCGGGCATGTACTTCGCCGGAGATGGTGCCAAACGTGACGGTGATGGCGATCTCTGGCTTCTTGGCCGCGTGGATGACGTGATGAACATCTCGGGCCACCGCCTCTCAACGACGGAAGTGGAGCACGCCCTCGTGGGACATCCGTCGGTGGCGGAAGCTGCGGTTGTAGGTGCGAGCGACGAAACAACGGGGCAGGCGATCGTGGCCTTCGTGACATTGAAATTGTCAGCTGACGATGCCGAAAACGACCACGCCACCGTTATTCAGGAGCTCCGCGCACACGTGGCAAAGGTCATCAGCCCCATCGCCAAGCCGCGCCAGATCATTCTGACGCCGGAGCTTCCCAAGACTCGTTCCGGAAAGATCATGCGCCGGTTGCTACGTGACGTTGCGGAAAACCGCACGTTGGGTGACGTGACGACGTTGACAGACCCCACTGTTGTCAACATGATTTCCGGCCTGATGGACACCCACGCCTCAAGCGACGATTAGGGCCTGCCCCCACTTGGGTGTGCCGCCGGTAGCGCTACTTCGTTACCGTGCGCGCACGCTCAAGTGGAGCAATCCAAGGAATAACGACGCCAAGTTCTTCGGCTGCCGTTAAAGGCCATCGCGGATTGCGCATAACCGCTCGTGCCACCATGACGGCATCGGCCTCGTTCGTCGCGACAATCTCGTTGGCTTGCGTTGCTGACGTGATGAGACCGACCGCACTCGTCGCGACGCCCGTCTCCTTCTTGATTGCCGAGGCGAACGGCACCTGGTAGCCAGGCCCCACCGGGATCGGCGCACCCGCGACGTTGCCACCAGTAGAGACATCAATCAAATCGACGCCGACATCACGCAAGTGGGCTGCCAGCACCAAGGAGTCGTCAAGCGTCCATCCACCGTCAGTCCAGTCGGTGGCCGAAATACGTACGAGGAGCGGCGCCGAGTCGCTGACTGCCCGCACTGCTGCGGCCACGTCGAGCAGGAATCGCATACGGTTCTCGAGAATTCCGCCGTACTTATCGGTGCGCTGATTACTCAGCGGCGAGAGGAACTGGTGCAGGAGGTACCCGTGCGCCGCGTGGATTTCGAGGACATCGAATCCGGCGTCGATTGCACGCTTCGCCGCGCATACGAAGGATGTGGTCACCGCGCCAATGTCTTCGGTCGTCATTTCTCGAGGTTCTGGGTAGCCGGTAAAGGCGATGGGGGAGGGGGCAATCGTGGTCCAGCCTCCGTCGGATTGGTCGGCGAAGGGGTGATCAGCCCACGGTTGCATGGTCGAGGCCTTGCGTCCCGCGTGCGCGAGCTGAATGCCCATCAGTGTTCCTTGTTGGTGTGCGAAATCGGTGACGCGACGCCACGCCACGACCTGATCGTCATGCCACAAGCCGGGGCAGGCAATCGAGATTCGCCCCTCCGGCGACACCGCGGTCGCCTCGGCAATAACGAGTCCGGCGCCGCCGGTGGCGAGAGCACCGAGGTGCATCAGGTGCCAGTCACCCACCACACCATCGGTGGCTTGGTATTGACACATCGGGCTCACCCACAGCCGATTCGGGAACGTCAGGTTGCGAATCGTCATTGGGTCAAACAGCTGGCTCATGAACACTCCTGGTCAGGTCGTGCAGCCAGTCTAGAAAGCGGCATCAACAACCAAAGAATGGCCGGAACCTAGTATGGAGCAAACGAAAACAACGGAGTTGACGTGCGAATTGCATCCCTACACGGGCGGGCCCACTTGGTACTCGCCGACGGCTTTCTAGACATTGCGGAGGCCTCGGAGGGACGATTTTCCTCCAGCACTCGCGACCTGTGCGCGGTACTGCCGGCGCTTCGTGAGTGGGCCGCGACGCTCCCCGTGGCTCTTGCCAACGAGACAGACCTCGCCGTGCTGGAGAGTGACGAGCGCTTGGCAGCGGTGATTGCCGAGCCTCGCCAGGTCATTGCGGTCGGCCTGAACTACCGCGAGCACGCGCACGAGATGGGCCTCGCGAATCCAACCACCCCCATGATCTTCACAAAGTTTGCGTCCACTATTGCTGGTCAGCATGCCACCATTCCCGTGGTGTCGGAGAAGACGGACTGGGAAGCTGAGTTGGTGGTGGTGATTGGGACAGGTGGTCGCAACATTGCCGAAGCGGACGCCCTCCATGCCGTGGCCGGCTACTGCGTGGGTCAAGACATTTCTGACCGCGAGCTTCAGATGAGCGGATCACCCGCCCAGTTCTCGCTCGGAAAGAGCTGGCGCAACTTCGGACCCATCGGTCCCTGGCTCACCACGCTCGATGAGGTGTCCAATCCATTGGACTTGGCGATTCGTTGTTCAGTCAACGGTGAGACGATGCAGGATTCGCGAACAAGCGACATGGTCTTCAACATCGCCGAAGTTGTTTCCTACGTTTCCCGCGTGCTCGAACTATTCCCTGGTGACATCATCTTCACCGGTTCGCCGCACGGCGTCGGTCAGGGTCAGGTGCCACCGCGGTTCTTGGCTGCTGGTGACGTCCTCGAGACCACTATTGAGGGTCTCGGGACACTGCACAACGTGATGGTGGCGCACTAAGGCAACCACCAAATGGTCGGGCTGGGGAGATTTGAACTCCCGATCTCTCGGCCCCCAGCCGAGCGCTCTAGACCAAACTAAGCCACAGCCCGCGAAGGTCCAATCTTACTCGCAATGAGCGGGGCCGTGCCTCACTAGCCGCCAGCGGCAGCAGTGACAACCTCGATCCGATCAGATCCTGACACTAAAACCTGTTCCCACGTTGAGCGTGGAACGATGGTTCCGTTGACGGCGACAGCGATACCCCGCTGGGGGAGTGATTCGAGTTCGAGAAGTGCTCGAATAGTGAGACCGGCGAGGTCATCGCGGGTAATCCCATTTAGTGTCATCGCGTTACTCGTTCCACAAATGAGACCGCCCACGAAGCGGCGAGCGGCGCCAACGTGACGCCGTGGCGGTAGTGACCATTGGACGACGCCCACCCCTCCGTAGGGTGCTCATCGAAGAAGGGCTGACCCGAAGGCGACACGGGGCGGTGCCCAACCCGGTACTCCTCAACCGACGCTGTCTCGAGGCCTGGCAGCGTGTCGAGCGCATCTCGAAGTAGTCGCTGGAGTTCGCCGACCTCTACGTCGGGTGACACCTTCTCCTCCGCGCTGGCGCCCAAGACGCCATAGCCCTGGTCGCGTCCCACAAAATAGAAGGGGCGCCCACGAACAAAACTCCGCACCATCGGGAGGCCTGACCGATCGAACCCTCGAACTCGCACCGTTGTGCCGCGGATTGGACGGACGGGAGGTGAGGTCACCCCCGACACGGTCGGTGCCGCACCGGTACAAAAGACAACCGCGTCAAATCGTTCGGGCTCGCCGTTGATGCGTAGTTCAGGTCCGTTAGGGGAGTCCGCGCAGGCAGTCACGGCGTAGGGGAGGAACGTTGCTCCGAGGCGTTGCAGGCTGTTGGTCAGTGCATCAACGATTTCGTTCGGATTGACCCACGCTTCACCCGGGATGAACACCCCATCGTGGATGCGGTCGTTGATGCCATGAAAATACTCGGGGTGTTCACCCCGACTCACGGGGACGAGCGTTGCCCGTGTCTCAGTGGCCACTGCGACGAATTGGGACAGGAGGCGACGGTCTCCCGCGTCAAAGGCCACGTGCAAAGTTCCCGTCTCGGCCACCGTTATGGGCGCTTCTCCTGCGGAGATCAACGACTGTCGAAGCGTTTGCCACTGCGCCACGGCCGAGGCTTGGAGTTGGAAGTTCTCGGACTCTCCGGGGGCAAATTCCGACACTGGTGCGAGCATGCCGGCCGCAGCCCACGTAGCGCCACGGCCGACAGCTGGGTCAACAACCGTCACAAGGTGACCCTGACGTCGAAGTGCGAAGGCGGTTGTCAGCCCAATTATTCCTGCGCCGACCACCGCGACTCGAGCCTCATTCACGTCACCAACTGTAGGAGGTCGAGAACTGATTCGTGATTTGGCTATAATTGAAACGGGTCAGCGTTGCCCCGAAAGGTAAACGCGATGACACAGACCCCCCACTCCCTTTACGACCCCGCTTTCGAGCACGACGCCTGCGGCGTTGGTATGGTCGCTGAGCTCTCGGCAGCACCGTCTCACCGAACGGTGGCCGACGCCCTGACGATTCTCGAAAACATGGAGCACCGTGGCGCCACCGGCGCCGATGTCGCGTCGGGCGACGGCGCCGGCATCATGCTCCAAATGCCCGACTCCTTCCTACGAAGCGTGCTCCCAGTGGCGCTGCCTGCCGTCGGTTCATACGGCGTGGCCTTCTGGATGATTCGCCCCGAAGCGCCGGTTGACGTCCGGGACCAACTCGAGCGCCTGTTCAGCGGCGTGGGGCTCTCCACGCTGGCCTGGCGCGAGGTTCCCGTGGACTCCGCCATCCTCGGTCCGACGTCGGCGTCATCGGAGCCACAGTTTGTTCAGCAGGTGCTGGTGGGTGAAAATGGGGCTGAGGGGCTCTCGAGCGCACTGTTCGCTGGCCGCCGCCTGGCAGAGCACCAGCTGCCCGTCTACGCCTCATCGTGCTCACCCTCGGTTCTCATCTACAAGGGAATGCTGTCGTCGCCACAGTTGCGTCAGTACTTTGGCGATCTTCGTGACGATCGGATCGAGGCGGCAATCGCCATCGTGCACAGCCGCTTCTCAACGAACGTGCTGCCTCGTTGGGAGCTCGCACAGCCATTCCGGTACATCGCCCACAACGGTGAGATCAACACCGTGCGGGGGAACCGGAACTGGATGACCGCTCGCGAAACCACGCTGTCGAGCGACAAGTTGCCGGTGCCCGTTGCTGAGCTGACGCCCATCATTACGCCGAACATGTCGGACTCGTGTTCGTTCGACGAGGTCGTTGAGTTGCTGGTGCAGAGCGGTCGTTCCCTGCCGCACGCAGTGCTGATGATGATTCCGGAGGCTTGGGAGAAGTCGACCAGCATGTCGCCGGAGCGACGCGACTTCTACCGCTACCACGCTGCCCTCATGGAACCGTGGGACGGACCGGCTTCGGTGACATTCTCCGATGGCAAGGTCGTGGGAGCCGTGCTGGACCGAAACGGTCTCCGGCCTGCGCGGTACTGGGTGACCAAGGATCGCCGCGTCATCTTCGCGTCGGAAGTGGGTGTCGTTGATATCGACCCCGCCAACATTGAGCGCAAGGGTCGCCTGCAGCCCGGCCGCGTGTTCCTCGTGGACATTGAGCAGGGCCGGGTCATTGATGACACGGAGCTGAAGCACGACCTCGCCACCGCCGCCCCCTACGGGCAGTGGCTTGACGAACACCAACTCTCACTTGATGAACTCGAGCCCCGTCACATGCTCACGCCATCACACGCCAGCGTGCTGCAGCACCAGCGCGCTTTCGGCTACACCGATGAGGACATCCGCCTCATCGTCAAGCCAATGGCCAACGTGGGAGAAGAACCGATTGGCTCTATGGGTTCCGACGCCGCGCTGCCGGTGCTCTCCCACGAGAACCGTCCGCTGTTCGACTACTTCACCCAGTTGTTCGCTCAGGTCACCAACCCGCCGCTGGACGCCATTCGCGAAGAGTTAGTCACCAGTACCCGCGTCACCATCGGTGGCGAGGAGAACCTGCTGACCGAAACACCCGAGCACTGCCACCAGATCGTGTTGTCATCACCGGTGCTCAGTGTTGAAGAGCTCGCCAAGATTCGCTACATCCACGAGGCTCGTAACGACTGGGGATTCCGTACCGATGTCGTTGACCTGTTATTCGACGCGCACGGCCCTGAAACAGCCGGTGAACGGCTCCGCAAGGCCGTTGACGCGCTCTGTGACGAGGTGGTCGCCCACGTTCGTTCGGGTGCATCAATCGTCATTCTTTCGGACCGCAACACCTCCGTCGAACTGGCACCAATCCCGAGTCTGCTCGCCGCCTCCGCGGTGCACCACCGCTTGGTCGATGAACACCTCCGCACATCAGCGGCAATCATCATTGAGGCGGGCGATGTTCGCGAAGTGCACCACGTCGCCCTGCTTCTCGGCTTCGGCGCTTCTGCCGTGTGCCCGTACCTCGCCTACGAAACGATTGATGACCTCGTCGCCACGAAGGAACTGGCCGTCGCTACCGGGATTGAGGGTCGGTACCGCTACGCCAAGTCACTGAGCAAGGGCATCGTCAAGATCATGTCCAAGATGGGTGTCTCAACCGTCGCCAGCTACGTCGGCAGCCAACTGTTCGAAGCGGTGGGTATTGACGACGACATCCTCCGCTCGTATTTCCCCGGATTCAAGTCACGTATTGGTGGCATCACCTTGGAGCACTTGGCGAACTCGGTCCTCAACCTTCACGCCGATGCCTACCTGCGCCCTCAGGCGCAGACGGTCACACTGCGCAACCGAGGTGAGTATCAGTGGCGCCGTGATGGGGAAGTGCACCTCTTCAACCCGCGAACGGTGCAGAAGTTGCAGCACGCCACCCGCGCCAAGCGCTACGACATCTTCAAGGAATACACCTCCCTCATCGACAACCAGGCAGCCTCGAACGTCACGCTTCGGTCCCTGCTGCAGTTGCAGACCGCAGCAACTCCGTTGCCGCTCGACGACGTGGAATCCGTCGCGTCAATCGTGAAGCGATTCTCAACGGGCGCCATGTCCTACGGTTCGATCTCCGAGGAAGCCCACACCACCTTGGCAATTGCCATGAACCGTCTCGGTGCGAAGTCCAATACCGGTGAGGGTGGCGAAGACGAAGATCGTTTCGTTGTTGCTGACCCTCGATTCAACCGTCGCAGTGCCATCAAGCAGGTCGCATCTGGCCGCTTTGGTGTCACCAGCCGCTACTTGGTCAACGCTGATGACATCCAGATCAAGATGGCGCAGGGTGCCAAGCCTGGTGAGGGCGGTCAGCTCCCCGGATCGAAGGTCTATCCATGGGTTGCCAAGACACGGCACTCGACGCCCGGCGTCGGACTTATTTCGCCGCCGCCGCACCACGACATCTATTCAATTGAAGACCTCGCTCAGTTGATTTACGACCTCAAAAATGCGAACGATCAAGCCCGTATCCACGTGAAGTTGGTCTCGGAGCAGGGTGTTGGCACAATCGCCGCTGGCGTCGCCAAGGCGCACGCTGACGTCGTGTTGATCTCAGGTCACGACGGTGGCACCGGTGCGGCGCCACTGACCTCACTCAAGCACGCTGGCACCCCGTGGGAGCTCGGACTCGCCGAGGCACACCAGACACTGGCAATGAACGGTCTCCGCTCACGCGTGGTGGTGCAGGTCGATGGACAGCTCAAGACGGGACGCGACGTCATCATTGCGGCGCTTCTCGGTGCCGAAGAATTCGGTTTCGCCACTGCACCGTTGGTGGTGTCGGGTTGCATCATGATGCGCGTGTGCCAGCTCGACACCTGCCCTGTCGGGATCGCGACGCAGAATCCAGTTCTGCGAGAGCGATTCTCGGGACAGCCCGAATTCGTCGAAAACTTCTTTGAGTTCATCGCCGAAGAAGTTCGTGAGTACCTAGCCCAAATTGGCGCCCGCTCGTTGGACGACATCATTGGTGACACGTCGAAGCTTCGGGCACTCCGTCTTGACGACGAGTCGAACACGTTGAATCTTGACGCACTGCTTGCACACACGGAGCCCAGCCAGCGCCGGAACACCACAACTCAGGACCACGGACTTGGTGAGGCGTTGGACTGGACGTTCCTCGACGGAGCCGTTGCAGCCGCCAAGGAACGTACGGCGTTGACCATTGATCGACCCATCAAGAACGTGAACCGTTCGGTGGGTACTCTGACCGGATCGGCCATCACGAGGGCCCTCGGTGCTGAGACGTTGGATGACAACACCATCACCATCAACCTCACCGGTTCCGCCGGACAGAGCCTCGGTGCCTTCATCCCTCGTGGCGTCACCATTCGACTCACCGGTGACGCGAATGACTACGCCGGCAAGGGCTTGAGCGGTGGACGGGTCATCATTCAAAAGGATGCGACGGCCACCTTCGTAAGTGCCGACAACATCATTGCTGGCAACGTCATCGGATACGGCGCTACCAGCGGTGACATTTTCATCTCGGGTGTGGTCGGTGAGCGTTGTGCCGTTCGCAACTCGGGTGCGACCATTGTGGTGGAAGGCACGGGCGACCACGCCTGTGAATACATGACGGGTGGCGTCGTGGCCATTCTTGGCGGCGTCGGACGCAACCTGGCGGCCGGTATGAGTGGTGGCACGCTGTACCTCTACGACCCGGAGAACACGGTGTACGACCACCTGTCGGCCGGTGTCTACGAGATCGACCCACTGGAGTACGAGGATGAGGCGACGCTCAAGGGCATTCTGGAGCGCTTTGTGAGCGAAACCAATTCGCAGCGGGCTCGCGACATACTTGACAACTGGCGTACGGCCCGCATGGCGTTCGTACGTATTGAAACATCGGAATATCAGCGCGTTCGTGAGGAGCTGCGACATGGGTAAGCCAACAGGATTCCTCGAGTTTGAACGCAAGGGTCCGTCGTACCGTCCCGTGCCCGTTCGTCTGCGTGACTGGCGTGAGGTGTACGAGCCACAGACTGACGAGGAGATTGCCCAGCAGGGTGCCCGTTGCATGGACTGCGGCATCCCGTTCTGTATGCAGGGCTGCCCGCTCGGGAACCGGATTCCTCACTTCAACGATTTGGTCTACAAGGGCCAGTGGGGAAGTGCAGCTCAGCAGCTGTTCGCCACGAACAACTTCCCCGAGTTCACCGGGCGTCTCTGCCCTGCGCCTTGCGAGTCAGCGTGTGTGCTCGGCATTAGTGCTGACCCCGTCACGATCGAACGTTTGGAGTACGAGACCGTCGAACACGCCTTCTCGCTGGGATTGCCCGTCTCATTGCCGTCCCTGCCGGACACGGGCTATCGGGTCGCGGTCGTTGGATCGGGGCCCAGTGGCCTCGCCGCCGCCGCCCAGCTGCGTGTCGCTGGACACGCGGTGACCGTCTTTGAGCGCAATGACCGTATCGGTGGCCTCCTTCGCTACGGCATCCCTGAGTTCAAGATGGAAAAGGCCATCGTTGATCGCCGTCTTCAGGTCATGAGTGACGCGGGCATCACCTTCGAGGTCTCCGTCACGGTTGACGAAGCCAAGTTGGCCGAGTTGCGCAAGACCTTTGACGCCGTGGTGTTGGCCCTTGGATCAACGCGACCTCGCATGATCGCCTCCCTCGGCGCGGAGTTGTCGGGTATCTACCCCGCGATGACGTACCTGGAAGCAGCGACCCGCGCGGTGCACGGCAATCAGCCGAGCACCATCGACGTCTCCGGTGCTGATGTTGTAATCCTCGGCGGCGGTGACACCGGTGCTGACTGCCTCGGCACCGCACACCGTCAGGGTGCCCGTTCCGTCACCCAGATTGAGATCATGGACGAGCCGCCAACTGAGCGTCCCGCTGACCAGCCGTGGCCCACAATGGCCCGCCTCTACAAGGTCACCAGCGCACACGAAGAAGGAGGCGAGCGCGTCTTCAGCACTGAAACACTGGCATTCGTCGGTGAAGATTCGCTGCGTGGTCTCGTTGTTCGCAACAATGCCACTGGCGAGGAATCGGAAATCCCTGCCCAGTTTGTGTTCATTGCGGCCGGTTTCGTTGGCCCCGAGCTTGATGCGCTGGGTCTGAACCGTCCCGAAATTACGACACCACGAGCCACGCTGCAAGTGAACGACCAGTGGAAGGTTGATCTTGCGGATGGGGCGCCGGTCTTTGCGTGCGGCGACGCCGTTCGTGGCCAGAGTCTCATCGTCTGGGCTATTGCCGAAGGTCGGTCGTGTGCCGCCGCGGTTGACCGACACCTCCAGGGAGAAACGCAGCTACCGGCGCCTATTACCCCCTACAGTTTGTCCTGGTAACCCCCACTGGAGTACGAGGATCGCGATGAACTTCCACGACGCTGCCGACGAAATTGCCGCCATTGAGCGGCGCGTGTCAGATGCCATCTATGAAAGCCTGCGCGCGCAGGTGCGAGACGAAGGTGCCGATGAAGCTGCGGCGCTTGAAAAGCGACTCAGCAAGGTTCGTCGGGCCCTGCAAAAGGCTGAAGGCCTGTTACGAGGGACCGAGTCAGATTAAGCGACGAGTTCGTTGATGGCGTCCAGAAACGCCGTTACGAGACCGTAGTGGCGTGGCGGCACGGTGACGCGGACCGTCGTTTCATTCGTCCAGGAGCATTTAAATCCACGGCGCTCGAGGTGCTGCCGCGCGGACGCGTCCACTGGGAACCTCACCTGCACCAGCAGGTCGTCACCGTCAAACGTCACTGAGGCCACGTTTCGGTAGAAATTTTCAACCACCGCGACTGCGCTGGCAGCGTCAGTGCAGTCAGCAATCATGCTGAGGCCATCTGATTCGAGGTAGCCAGGGTCCACCAAATTGGCCTCGACGAATGATCGCCACGACGACCAGTACGCACCACCTGGAACATCAACCAGTACCACCGGCACCGGTGATGACTTCTTCGTGATGAGTAGGTTGATGAGTTCGAAGAGCTCGTCCTGGGTGCCGATGCCACCAGGGGCCACAATAAATGCGTGGCTCGATCGGGTCAGTAGTACCTTGCGGGTGAAGAACAGCGTCGTGTCGGCAAGTCGACGTTCGGAGTCGATCGCCGCGGTCAGAGATTCACCAGCGAGGGCGATGTCAACACCAACCGCATTCGCGGGCCCCGACCCGACAGCGGCTGCCGTCATCACCCCACCGCCCGCTCCGGAAATCCCCAGCCAACCTCGTGATGCCAGTTGCGCGGCAATGTCGGTCACCATAGTGCCAAGAGGACCAGCGGGATCAATCCGGGCCGAGCCGAAGAAAGTCACCTTCGGGGCGTTAGGCAGGCTGTCCAGAAATGAAACGCCACTGGCGAGTTCGCGAGCGGCGGTGGTGGCGAGCCGTGACTCAGTCACGAGCTAAGGCGTTGTAGAGCGTCGTTCGCTGCACCAGCGGCCGCCCCAAGGGTGCAACAAGTTCTTCAAGGGTTTGGCTGTCCATACGTTGACCGTGGACGGCGCCGGCGGCCCGAGAAATGTTCTCATCCATCAAGGTGCCACCAACGTCATTCGCACCGGCCATCAAAATCCGACGGGAGCCCTCAATGCCCATCTTCACCCAACTGACCTGAATGTTGTCAATCAACGTGGCGTAGTGCAGTCGGGCCACTGCGTGCATCAACGTTGCTTCACGGAAGGTCGGGCCTTGGCGGCCCTTGCCCTGCAGGTACAGCGGTGTGGCCATGTGGACAAAGGGAAGTGGCACAAACTCGGTAAAGCCACCGGTTCGCTCCTGCAGCTGACGAGTGCGCAGGAGGTGCGTTGCCCAGTGCTCGGGTGATTCGACGGCACCGAACATAATTGTGATGTTGGACCGTAGCCCCACGCTGTGTGCCGCTTCGTGAACGTCCAGCCACTGCTGCGAGCTCAATTTGTCGGGGCACAGGACGGCGCGAACATCGTCGTCGAGAATCTCGGCGGCGGTACCAGGCAGAGTTTTGAGGCCCGCATCTCGAAGGCGCGTCAGGTAGGTAACGAGGTCCTGCTCACTGCGCCGGGCACCCTCAAACACTTCTAATGCGCTAAAGGCGTGTATGTGGATGTCGGGCGAACCCGCACGCACCGCGGCAACAACATCGATGTAGTAATCACCGTCGAACTTCGGGTGAATGCCTCCCTGGAGGCACACCTCTGTCGCCCCTTCATCGACCGCTTCGCGCACACGATTCGATATTTCGTCAAGAGTCAATAGGTAAGGGTCACCGCGCAGGTTGAGTGACAGTGGCCCCTTCGAAAACGCACAGAACCGGCACTTGAAGGTACACACATTGGTGTAATTGATATTGCGATTGACCACAAAGCTCACGTCATCACCGACGCGCTGGCGCCGCACTTCGTTCGCCAGCTCGATGAGATCTGCTTCATCGGCGCCCCGGGCGCCAAAGAGCGTTACGAGCTCGTCATGGGCAAATGCCTGGCCTGGTTCGTAGGCGCGTAGCAACTGCTGCACCGGTGAGGTGCGAACAGTTGAGGGCAGAGCCGCCGGCGGCGTCATATCGCCACCCGACACCCACGTGTCACGTCGCCCCCGACTCGTCGCGTCGGCGAGACGAAGGACTGCGGGGCGCACCGCGGCATCGAGCCACGGCGAGGTGAGCCCGACAAATTCGGGGTAGACCGTCAGTCGGGGTTCGAGGTGCAGGTTGAACGGCGCTACCGCAGTTGCCAGGGTTTCGACCGCTGGCCAGGCCCGTTCCGGATTTACGTGATCCTTGGTAACGGGGGAGATGCCGCCGAAGTCGTCGATGCCAAAGGCCACGAGGGATGCTGGTTCGTCGCTGAGATTCGGTGGTGCCTGAAGGTGAATGTCACTCGGCAGGAGGAGTCGGGCAACCGCAATGGTCCACCGGAACTCCTCGGGGTCGGCGGCCGGAGACGTGGCCATTTGGGTACCAGGCTTAGGCAAGAAGTTTTGAATGATTACTTCTTGAACATGTCCGTATCGCTCGTGAGAGGCCGCAATTGCCCGAAGGGCCTCTAGGCGATCCTCACGGCTTTCGCCAATGCCCACGAGCAAACCCGTGGTGAAGGGGATTGCGAGGCGCCCAGCGGCTTCTAGGGTGTCCAAACGTCGCTGTGGATCCTTGTCGGGAGCCAACCGGTGGGCCGCGAGCGGGGCCAGTGACTCCAGCATCATGCCCTGTGAGGCGGACACTGAGCGCAGCTGGGCCAGTTCGTGCTCGTAAAGGGCGCCGGCGTTGATGTGGGGGAGAAGTCCCGTACTTTCGAGCACCATCTGAGCAGCGTTGGCCACGTAGTCCACGGTGCTGCGGTACCCGCGAGCAGCCAGCCAACGGGCGGCTTCGTCATAACGCAATTCGGGTCGTTCACCCAGGGTGAAGAGGGCCTCGGTAACGCCTGCTGCCTTGCCAGCCTCAGCGACCGCCATGACGTCGTCGAGAGACATGTAGGGCGATGCCAGTCGGGCGGGGGCCTGGGCGAACGTGCAGTACCCACAGCGGTCACGACACAACTTGGTGAGAGGGATGAAGACTTTGGGTGAGTACGTCAGCACCCAGCCGTGCGTCGCGCGGGCGACGGCGAACGCCTCGTCGGCTAGTTCACTCGCACGCGCCTGGAGCAGTGTTTTGTCAGTCATCGCACCGCACCTTTCATCAGCACCTTATGAGAGAACGGCTCGAGCCTCTGCAATGTCGTCAACCATGATCTGATAGACACGACGCCCAGCGGCTTCCATCGCGCGATAGTCACCGATGGCCTGAGCCATGTGAAGGTCGTGGAACGAGTAGTGACGACCAGCAATGCGCTGGGGCGCCGTCTTGGGACGCTGAATAATCTGCACTCCCACGACGGACGTCGGACCACCCTTGTGGAGCTGGCCCGTGGAGTGCAGGTAGCGAGGACCAAGGTTCGCCGAGGTGGGGCCGTAGATTTCTTCCGTGAAGATGCGAACATCACTCAAGGCGGGGCCAGCAGTGAATGGTGCGTAGGCCTGAATAGTGATGTAGTGAGCATTTTCAAGGTCGCGCTTCATGGCGGCGACATCAAAGGGCACAGTGTCCCACGACACGTCGCCCTGGAGCAGCGCAAAAACTTCCTTCTTCGCCGACTCGACGTTTGGCTGATTAAAGGGGTCAACCCCCAATTCGTGGGCCAGTAAGGCAGCGAGTAGGTGGTAGTACTGCATGTCGCTCGGCGAGTACAGCGCCACGGGGCCGTCAATCAGGGGAATGAAACCGCGGTTGGATTTTCCAGTGGTTTCGGCAACCAGCTGCTCCAGCCACAATGCGCCACCGCTCGAAATCGGGTCGGCACCCAGTGGGAACTCCGCGGCACCATCGACGATGCGTTCCGCCATCTTCGCGGCGTCGTGCACCGCGCGCGCCACCAGATCATCGGAAAGGAAGCACTTGCTGAGCTCGTCGCGCAGGTCTTCGACGCTCCAACCGGCGTACAGCGCCGGAACCAGGCCAAAGGGGGAGAGGGAGGAGAATCGACCACCGGTGTTCGGATCACCGAGAATCACCAACGCTCCGATGGACTCACCCAGCTCCGCCAATGCAGTGCCCGGGTCAGTGATGATGACGAGGTCCGCGGCGTCGAGACCATTGGCCAGCGCGTGGGCCAGCAATGTCTGCGTCTCCACGGTGCCACCGGACTTCGACGACGCAATCACTGTCGCGTTGGAGAAGTCGAGTGAGGCCACCGTGTCGGGGTGCGAGGTGTCAACCACAACCAGCTGGCTGTCCGGTCGCCAGTCGGCGTAGAGGCGCGCCGGTGAGCTTGAGCCACCCATACCCAGCAAGTACGTCCGGGCGTGACGTCGGGGCAAACGAGCCGCCACATCGTCGAGCCACTCACCAAAATAGGTTTCAGGGTGTCGCAGCCAGCCCGTTGCCGTGAGCGCTGTGTCACCTTCGAAGAAGGAAACGTCACCGTCGAGAATCATTTGCACGAGGTCAGTCATTGGAAATTCCATTCAGTTTGGTTGCGACGGTAGCGAGAAGTTCCTCGTAGGCCGTCATGAACGAGGCCACGCCGTCTTCTTCCAGTTTTAAGGTAATCGCGTCAAGGTCGACGTTGCTGGGAAGTTGCCCCAACAAGGCCACTGTTTGAGCACGGACCTCGGAATCAAGCAGAAGCGAGGTGCCAAAGTTGCCGTGATCGAGGGCAGCAGCGAGTGTGGCGTCGGGCATGGTGTTGACTGTTTCGTCAGCGACAATGGAGTCAACGTAGAGCAGGTCGTGGTACGAAGGATCCTTCGTTGAGGTCGATGCCCACAGTGGTCGCTGAACTTGCGCGCCCTTGGCCAGCAAATCCTGAACACGTCCGGAAGCGACGTGACGCAAGTAGAGCTCATAGGCGGCCGCAACCTGGGCGTTGGCAGCGACACCGCGCTGGGCGCTGTCGGCAGGCAGAAGAGCGTCAATGGCCGCGTCAACGCGAGAGACAAAGAAACTTGCGACCGAGGCAATTGCTCGGACATCGTGTCCGTTAGCCACGGCGGCCTCGATACCGGCTGTCCACGCATCGAGAACTTCTTGGTATCGACGAAGCGAGAAGATCAACGTCACGTTTACGTTGATGCCACGTGACAGGACTTCGGTGATCGCCGGCAGACCCTCACGCGTCGCCGGAATCTTGATCATGACATTGGGGCGCGCCACTTCATCAAACAGTCGCTGCGCCGCGGCAATGGTTCCATCGGTGTCGCGGGCCAGTCGAGGGGAGACCTCCAACGACACGTAGCCATCAGCAAAACGACGACGACCAGCGATGAAGTCCTTCATCGAGGCCGCGTAGAGATCGCCCAGGACGTCACAAGCATCACGCACGTCGGCGGCCGCCAGCGTCTCAAACACCACCTCGGGGTCGGAGCTGGGCGAGGAAGCAATCAGTCCGTCGTAGGCACTTGAGGTTGCGAAGGCCTTGGCGAAAATGGCGGGGTTCGAGGTAACGCCACGCGCACCGTCGGCAACCAACTGCGCCAGGGTGCCGTCATTCAGCCAGTCGCGACGGATGTTGTCAATCCAGGCGCTCTGACCAAATTCGTCGTACAGTTCATTCAACTTGCTCATGCGTGCTCCAATGCAGCCTTGACGTGGCGGACAACCGCTTCCGCGGTGATACCGAGGTGTTCAAAAACAAAATTGCCCGGCGCGGACATACCGAACTCGTCGATACCAATCGCTTCGTCGGCGTACTTGTGCCATCCAAGGGTGGCACCCGCTTCGAGTGACACGCTCGGGAGATCCCAGCGGAGCACCGAACTCTGGTAGGCGATGTCTTGGGCGTCGAAGCAGGCCCAGCACGGCAAGGCGACCACTCGAACAGGGATACCAGCCGAAAGCAGTTCGTCGGCCGCCGTCAAGCACACCGACACTTCCGAACCGGTCGCGAGCAGGGTGTAGACGGCATCAGCGTTCTCACGGACGACGTAGCCGCCACGCAAAGCATTCTCGCGTGATGCGCGAGCATCCTCACCACTTAGGACGGGTACGTCCTGTCGGGTGAGCACCAAGGCCGTCGCCGCGGGGTGCTCGTCGCGGAAGAAGTCGCCGACAAACGCCAAGGTTTCGTTGGCGTCCGAAGGGCGCACCACGTGCAACCGGGGCATGGCCCGCAGTGCGGCCAAGTGCTCAATGGGCTGGTGGGTGGGACCGTCTTCGCCAACACCAATGGAGTCGTGGGTGAAGACAAAGAGGGTGCTGGCGTGCGAGAGCGCGGCCATGCGGACAGCGGACCGCATGTAGTCGCTGAACACAAAGAACGTTGATCCGACGGGACGAACACCGCCGTGCAGCGCTTGGCCGACCATGATGGCGCCCATGGCGAACTCGCGAATGCCGTAATAAATCTGCCGACCCTGTGGGGCCGACGCGGAGTGAGCAACCTCGTTTGGCAGCAACACTCCGGTGTTGTCGGTCAAGTCCGCAGAGCCCGAGGTTACGCCGGGCGCGGCGGCGCCAAAGACATCCGATGCTCGCTGCATGGCCTTGCGGGTCGCAACCGACGAACCCTCGTCAAACAGGGGAGCGGTAACGCCATCTCGCAACGCACCGTTGGTGTCGTATTGCGCCAGGAACGAGCGGCCACGCTCTCCCGCCGCGGCAAGACGTTCGCGCCACTGCGCGCCATAGGGGATGCTTTCGCGGTAGTTCTCGGCGGCCAACTCGTCGTCGATTACGAAGGCCTCCTGCGGCACACCCAACAGGTCCTTCACTTCGGCGATTGCGGCTGCGTTGAAGGGCGAACCATGAGCCTCACGACGGTCACTCATCGTTGGCGAAGGGAAGCCAATGTGACTGCGCACAATGATCAACGTGGGCTTGGATGTTTCGGCGTGCGCCTCACGGACCGCTCGCTCAAGAGCGTCAAGGTCGTTGGCGGCGTCACCGACGTTGATGACCTGCCAGCCGTACGCGGCAAAACGTGCGGCGGCATCGTCCTTCAGTGCCAGCTCCGTCGGACCGTCAATGGTGATGTGGTTGTCGTCATAAAACACCGTCAAGCGATCGAGACCCAGCGAACCAGCGAGGGATGCGGCCTCGTGACTGATGCCCTCTTCCAAGCAACCATCACCGGCAATGACGTAAGTGTGGTGATCAACGATGTCCTCGCCGAACTGACTGCGCAGAAGACGTTCCGCAATAGCCATACCGACGCCATAGGCAACTCCCTGTCCGAGAGGTCCCGTTGTGACTTCCACCGTCGGCGAGACACCGTTTTCCGGGTGCCCCGGCGTGCGGGAGAACGGCTGACGGAAGGCCATGAGGTCATCACGACTCAGGTCGTATCCGAAGGCGTTGGCGAGACCGTACTGCAGAATCGACGCGTGCCCAACGCTCAAAATGAAGCGGTCACGGTCAGCAAACAGCGGATCGCGAGGGTCGTGCTTCAGCACGCGCGAGTAGAGCATCACTCCGAGTGGCGCCAAAGCCATAGCGGTGCCGCTGTGGCCCGACTTGGCTGCCGCGGGGGCATCCATAGCCAGAGCAACAATTTGACGTATGGAGCGGTCCTCGCGGGGCGTGGCACCGCCGTAAATAGGGCTGGTCATTCCGTACAGCGTAGTAAAGGCCGACTCGGCCACGAAGCCCATCAGGCCGGAATCGAGCGAAATTTGATGGGGTCAGGGCTAAGGTGGGGATATGAAATTGCCCTCCTTCAAGACGCTGTGGCGTGGGGCCACCCTGCAGCGCGACTTCGAGGAGCTTCGAGACGTCTTCGTCCGCTACATCAAGGACGAAACCCTCGGGCCATTTCGCTCAATTGGCCGTTACCTCGCCTTTGGCGCCCTCGGCAGCCTCTTCGTGGGATTTGGCGCCGTCTTGATGTTGCTCGGGGTACTCCGGTACTGCCAATGGCAGTTTCGTTTCCTCGACGGATCTGAATCGTGGCTGCCGTACCTGATCGTTGTTGCAATCGGCATCGCGGCCTTTGCCTTGACCATTGGTCGCATCCGCGCATCCGCGGGGCGACCCCGGCGATCGGCCAAGTAGTGGAACGGTCGCCCGCCCGAGTTGACCTGGAAAAGCGACTTCGCGACCTTATTCCCTCGAACTCGTTCCAACTCGACGACAGCAATCAGCTCGCCACCACCGCTGCGGTGGGGACAGGCGGGGTCGTGGTTGGCTTCATCTGGGGATGGCTTCGCGGGCGTCGGCAGCGTCGTAAGTAGCGAATGAAGCGTCTGCTCGCACTGCTCACCCAACAAGCGGTCCGCCGCGGCCCAGGGGCGCGCCAATGGTACGTCGTCGCGGCCGTTCTAGTCTTGCTACGCGCCATTGTGCGTTTGACCGCACCGCGCGGACGAAAGAACTGAGGAATCCCATGAGCGCAGCGTTACTTCGAGAAGGCGAACGCGTCATGCTTATTGACGCCAAGGACCGCGAGTATCTCATCACGCTGAAGTCCGGCAACACGTTTCACACCCACGCGGGCATTGTCGCTCACGATGACGTCATCGGCGCCCTCGAGGGCTCCCTGATTCGCTCAACGGCAGAGCGCACGTTTTTGGTGTTGCGCCCGACGATGTCGGACGTCGTGCTGAAGATGCCGCGCGGCGCGCAGGTGATCTACCCCAAGGACCTTGGCACCATTTTGATGATGGCCGACATTGGTCCGGGGATGCGTGTCTTGGAGGCCGGCGTCGGATCGGGGGCGCTGTCGATGACACTGCTGCGCGCCGGTGCCCAGATCACGGCGTATGAAATTCGTGAGGACTTCGCGAACCACGCTCGAAAGAACGTGTACGAAATGCTGGGAACTGACGTTCCCTACGACATCCAGATTCGAGACGTCACCCAGGGGATTGAAGAGCGCGACCTCGACCGCATCCTCCTGGACATGCCAGAACCCTCGGCAGTTGTCGCTCACGCTGAGCAGGCCCTCCGCCCCGGAGGCATCTTTTTGGCCTACCTGCCGACTATCAACCAGACACAGCTACTTCGCGAGACGCTTCGACAGCACCAATTTGGCCTCGAGGAGACGGTCGAAATTCTGCGCCGGACATGGCACATTGACGGTCGTTCCGTTCGACCAGACCACCGAATGGTGGGGCACACGGGATTTCTCACTACCGCGCGACGTGTCGTGCGGGGGAGTGGTAATTAGTTCTCGATGAAAATGCACTCACCCGGGCACTCTTCCGAGGCCTCGGTGACTGCGTCTTCGAGTTCGGCGGGCACATCGGCCGCACCGGCAGCGCCACCAGGGTTGTTCTGCGGCACGCCGTCTTGCTTGACGTAGGCGAGGCCGTCATCGAGCAGGGTGAAAACAGCGGGGGCAATTTCCTCGCACAGTCCGTCGCCAGTGCACAGGTCTTGGTCGATCCATACCTTCATAAAAACCTCCGAGGTTCGCTTTAGAGCGAGTTTAGTCGTTGCCCTTGATGAATCATTGACACCAAGACCCTTGGTCGGCGTATCGTGGCGATATGGAAGACGCCCACGACCTGACTGCGGATGCCAATGACGACGTGTTTGCCGTTGCCGACATCACCCAGGCACGACGTCGACTCTCGCTTCTGGAAGACCGACTGGTCGAAACGCGTGAAACGCTGACAGTAACGCAACAGCAGAATCAAAAATTGGCCGCAATGCTGCAGCAGACTCGCGAACACGTCGCCACACTTCGCACCGAAGTAGCGAAGCTGTCGGCGCCTCCGGCGGCGTACGGAACGTTTCTCGGCATGAACGATGATGGCACTGTTGACATCACCGCTCAAGGGCGCAAGATGCGCGTTGCCCTCCACCCAAACATTGATGGTTCGTCACTGGTCAGCGGTGACGAGGTCATCTTGAATGACTCATTCAATATCGTCGCAACGCGTCGAGTCGCTCCACAAGGTGACGTGGTCATCGTCAAAGAGGCACTCGGCGACGGACGCGTCGTGGTCATTGGCCGGGCTGACGAAGAGCAGATCGTCTCGGTCTCTGATCTGCTCGTGGGCACGACGCTGCGGATGGGCGACCACGTGGTGCTCGACACTCGAAGCAATTTGCTTGCCGAACGGTTGGCTCACCGAGAATCCGAAGATCTCATCCTTGAAGAGGTCCCTCATCTCTCGTATGGCGACATTGGCGGGCTCGACGAGCAGATTGAGCAGATTACCGACGCCGTTGAATTGCCCTACCTCCACCAACGTCTCTTCCAGGATTACGAACTGCCCGCTCCCAAGGGCATCCTGCTCTACGGCCCCCCGGGGTGCGGCAAGACACTGATTGCCAAGGCCGTCGCGCACTCATTGTCGCAGAAGGTTGCCGAGCTCACCGGCAACCACAATGTCCGCTCCTATTTCCTTAACATCAAGGGCCCCGAACTTCTCAATAAGTACGTTGGCGAGACCGAACGAAAGTTGCGCCTCGTCTTCCAGCGTGCTCGTGAGAAGGCCGCCGAGGGCGTTCCAGTCATCATCTTCTTCGACGAGATGGATTCGCTCTTCCGCACCCGCGGCACTGGTATTTCGTCTGACATGGAATCCACGGTGGTCCCGCAATTGCTCGCTGAAATTGACGGTGTTGAATCACTCCGCGACGTGATCGTCATTGGTGCGACCAACCGCGAAGACCTCATTGACCCCGCCATCCTGCGTCCCGGTCGGCTCGACGTCAAGATCAAGGTTGAACGCCCCAGCGCCGATGCTGCAGTCGCAATCTTCCAGCGGTACTTCCACACGGGACTGCCCATCGCCGACGACATGATCGTCGACCTTGGCGGTGGCGATATCGACAAGGCGGTGCGAGTGATGATTGAGACGACCGTCGAGCACATGTACCGAAGCGACGATGAGAACCGCTTTCTGGAGGTGACCTACCAAGGTGGGGACAAGGAGATTCTGTATTACAAGGACTTTGCCTCCGGAGCCATGATTGAGAACATCGTGCGACGCGCCAAAAAGCGCGCCGTCAAACGAGCTATCACGGGCGGACAGACGGGCCTTCGCGTTGACGACCTCCTGGCGTCCATTCGCGAGGAGTATCACGAGAACGAGGATCTGCCCAACACGACCAATCCCGACGACTGGGCACGGATATCGGGCAAGAAGGGGGAGCGCATCGTCTTTATTCGCACCCTGGTCAACCGTGAGCGCAGTGACGTCGATGGTGGTCGATCAATCCACACCGTCGGCACTGGCCAATACCTGTAGCAATGCCCGTCCCCAAGGTGCTCGGCATCGAAACCGAATATGGCGTGGCCGGGGGACCCGATGGTGACCCCATTACGGCATCGGCGCTCATCGTCAACGCCTACGCCCAGCAGGGCCGCACGCGGCTCACGTGGGACTTCACCCACGAATCACCGGGAAATGACGCTCGCGGCGGTGCCTACCCGTTCGCACTCGCCCCGGCCATCGAAACCGAGCTAGCCAACACTGTCCTGACCAATGGGGCGCGTCTGTACGTCGACCACGCGCATCCCGAATACTCTTCTCCCGAGGTGCGCACCCCGCTCGATGCGCTTCTCTACGACCTTGCCGGTGAAGAGGTGATGCGGCGCGCCCTCGTGGCCGTGAACGAAACGCTGCCACCCGAACTGCACATTCGGCTCTACAAGAACAATTCTGACGGCAAAGGCAACTCCTACGGCACCCATGAGAACTATCTCGTTGATCGCTCCGTACCGTTCGATGACCTCGTTCGTGGTCTCCTGCCACATTTCATCTCGCGCCAGATCATCGTTGGCGCCGGCAAGGTGGGCGCCGAGACCGAAACCGCTCGCGGATACGGCACCACCTTTCAGGTCAGCGCTCGCGCCGAATTCTTCGAAGAGGTGGTTGGCCTCGAGACCACGCTGAAGCGACCAATTATCAACACACGCGACGAACCGCATGCTGATGCCACTCGGTTTCGCCGGCTCCACGTGATCAACGGCGACGCTTCAATGAGTCAAACCGCAACGTGGCTCAAGGTGGGCGTCACGTCGCTACTTCTTGCGTATATCGAAACCTGCGGGATATCCGTGTTGCCTCCACCACCGGACCGACCGGTGAGTGCCTTTCGGGCCTTCGCTCGCGATCTATCGCTGACCGTGGGTGTAGACGCCGCAGGTTCGTCGTGGACTGCACTGGCATACCAAGAGCGCCTTCACGACATTCTCGCTAGGTTTGCCGCCGAACACGACACGTCCGATGTCGGACCCGACGATCAAGTGCAGTCCATCCTCACCTCCTGGCGGTCGATCATGGACGGCCTTCACCAGGACCGGGACCGCCTCGCAGACCGCGTTGACTGGATTGCCAAACTGCGACTCGTCGAGGGCTACCGGGAGCGGCACCAGCTCGCGTTTGGCGACGCACGTCTGAAGCTGATTGATCTCCAATACCACGACATACGAAAAGAGAAGAGTCTGGCTGCCCGCGCGGGCTTACGGACGCTTGTCGCACTCGACGAGATTGCGGCAGCTGTTCACGAACCGCCCCATGACACCAGAGCCTTTTTCCGTGGCAGTTGCGTTTCCAAATTTCCTAATGAACTCGTCAATGCAAACTGGGATTCTCTGGTGTTTGACACGGGACGCGGGCCTCTCCAACGCCTAGAAATGCCTCATCCGCTGCGGGGAACTGAGGCGCTCGTTGGGGCAGCCTTAGCCAAGGCACAGACGGCCGCTGACTTACTTGTTGCACTGACCGACTAGAAAAGAAACATGAGCGAACAAGAACGAGTACAAAAGTCAGCGACCAACCGGTCGGCGGAACAGACCAGCGAGCCCACGACGGCCGCGAGCCACGACGACCTCACGGCGGCCCTCGACGACATCCTCAACGACATTGACTCCGTGCTGGAGGCCAACGCCGAAGAATTCGTCCGTGGCTACGTCCAAAAGGGCGGGGAGTGACGATGGGGCTGCCGCTGTTTCCACCCACCTCGGACCCCGGCCCTTCATTTCTCGCCTTCGCTCGAGCTCACGGCCTCATCACCGAGACCACCGACCACAGCGAACTGAGCGCGCACGCAACCACCGTCGTAGCCCTTCGCTACAACGGTGGCGTTGTCATGGTCGGCGACCGCCAGGCCACTGGGTACTACATCGCCAGTCGCGATGTTCGCAAAATCGAGGCGGCCGACCACTACACGGGCATCGCCATTTCCGGATCGGCCGCGCGGGGCCTCGAATTTATTCGCATCGCGCAACTCTCCTTTGAGCACTACGAAAAAATGACCGATGCTTCATTGAGTCTGGAGGGCAAGGCCAACTACCTTTCACCGCTCATTCAGAACAACAACCTTCGCACCCCTTTTACAGTGGTGCCGTTGCTGGCGGGCTTCGACCTCAGCCGCAAAATTGGCCGCGTTTTTGAATACGACGGGGCCGGCGGCTGCTACGAGCGCAGCGATTTCGCAGTCATCGGCTCGGGATCGCCCTTCGCCGAGAGCACATTGCGTTTAGGTTTCCGGGCTGACATGAGTCGTGAAGACGCACTCCAGTTGGCCGCGCTCGCCATCTACGAAGCGGGTGACAACGACCCGAGCACCGGTGGCCCCGACTTCGTTCGGAATCTGTATCCCATGATGGTCTGCATCGACGACAACGGGTTTGCTGAACTCGACGAGGCCTACGTTGAGCAGACCTTCCGAACAATCAGTGATCGACGCACCCAATCACGTGGCATCGCGGGAGGAACACTTCGATGAGCAACTTCATGTACGTCGCCCCCGAACAGATGATGAAGGACCGGGCGGAATTTGCCCAGAAGGGCATCGCCCGTGGCCGCTCGTTGATCGCTGCCATGTACGACACCGGAGTTGTCATCGTGGCCGAAAACCCCTCGGCCTCGCTCTACAAGGTGTCCGAGATCTACGACCGCATTGCTTTTGCGGGAGTGGGGAAGTACAACGAGTTTGATCGACTCCGTGAAGCCGGTATCCGCTGGGCGGACAGCACAGGTTTCACCTACTCCCGTGATGATGTTGACGCGCGCGCCCTCGCCAACTACTACGCGCAGTACCTTGGTGACACGTTCACCGAGGGTCCGAAGCCCTTGGAGGTTGAGCTGCTTGTTGTGCAGTTGGGCTCATCACTGCGCCCGACCAAGATTTACCGTGTCGCCTACGAAGGCACTATTGCTGATGAGCCCCGTTTCGCGGTCCTGGGCGGCGACGCTGAAACGATCCGCCACCGCTTTCAGGCCACCGAAGATACAGCCAACAACCTCAGTACGACACTGAGACTCGCGGTTGCGGCAATCGCCGGACCCGAACGAGAAATCCCTACCGCCGACCTTGAGGTCGGCATCTTGGAAGATCGTGGGCACCGTCGCACCTTCAAGCGGCTCACCGATGACGAGGTCAATGCCCTTCGGTCATAGGGTGGCCCATGCTTCGTCGCATCTACGGCATTGAGACCGAATTCGGCATTACATTTTCCCATGAGGGTCAGCGACGCCTAACCCCGGATGAGGTATCGCGCGTCCTCTTTCGCAAGGTCGTTGCCTGGGGGCGGTCATCGAACGTCTTCCTTGAGAACGGCAGTCGGCTGTATCTGGACGTTGGCTCACACCCCGAATACGCCACTGCAGAGTGCGACAGCCTGACTGATCTCGTCGCACAGGACAAGGCCGGAGAATCAATCCTTCGCGAGCTGGTCGCTCACGCCCAGGCACAGATCACCGGCGATGGGGCCCGAGGCGACGTCTTTCTGTTCAAGAACAACACCGACTCCACCGGTAACTCCTACGGCAGCCACGAAAATTTCTGCATCGAACGCATGGATGATTTGAGCCGTCTCGAGCAGGTCTTTATTCCATTCTTGGTGAGTCGCCAGATTTTTGCCGGCGCTGGAAAGATCGTCAAGAGTCCCGTTCAGCCCACACGGTTTGCCATGAGCCAACGAGCTGAACATATGTGGGAGTCCATCTCCTCGGCCACCACCCGGTCTCGTCCCCTCATCAATTCCCGTGACGAACCGCACGCCGACCCCGATCTCTACCGTCGACTGCACGTCATCGTGGGGGATTCAAACATGAACGAATTCGCCACTTTTGTCAAGGTCGGTACCGCCGCGGTGGTGCTGGCCATGATTGAAGACCGCACCACTGTTTTACGAGACTTCACCTTGGTCTCACCCATTGGTGCGTTGCGTTCCATCTCGTACGACCTGTTTAGTGAACGGACCGTCACGCTCCAAAGTGGGCGGAGCATGACGGCGCTGGAGATCCAAGAGGACCTCTGCGAGCGCGCCGAACTCTTCATCCAGACTCGAGACCTTCCGGCTGACCAAGTGCTGGCAGTTCGTTGGTGGCGCGAGCTCATTGAGCAGTATCGAAAGGACCCCCTCCAATTAGGTGACCGTGTTGACTGGGTCGCGAAATATCTCATGATTGAGCGCGAACAACAGCGTTCGCAGTGCGACATCACTGACGCCCGATTGGCCCTGATTGACTTGCTCTATCACGACATCAACTACGAACGGGGCCTCTTTTACCAACTGCAGTCCCGAGGGCTCGTGCGTCGAGTGGTCACCGACCACGCCGTGTCAACCGCGGTCACGTCCGCACCAACGACGACACGCGCGGCCATGCGAGGTGCCTTTATTCGTGAAGCAAAGCGTTGGAACCGGGACTTTTCCGTTGACTGGGTCCACCTCAAGTTGACCGATGACATTCAGCGAACGATCATCCTCAAAGACCCTTTCAAGAGCAATGATGACCGCTTCCAGCGACTCCTCTCTTCATTAGTTCGCGCCGACGCGAGTACAGTTGAAGGGTGACTGAGACGCCCCCAGAGCCAGACCAGGGGAGTGCGCCGCGCCGCCGTTCTCTGGCCGCCTTCCGCAAGGGCCGCGAATGGTTGGTCCTCGTTGTAGTGGCCCTCGTGCTGTCGTTGGTGATTCGCGACTTCGCCTTCCAGACGTTTTTCATCCCCTCCGGTTCCATGGAACCGACTTTGCAGGTCGGTGACCGCATCGTGGTGGACAAACTCTCCGTCCGCTACGGGACCATCAACACTGGTGACGTCATTGTGTTTCACGCCCCTGCCACGGTGGCATCGGTGTGCGGTGATGCCGACTCCGACCTGGTCAAGCGCGTCATCGGTGTCCCCTTCGACACGGTGAGCTCAACGGGCAACACCATTTACATCAACGGGCACCCTTTGGCCGAGAAGTGGTCGCACACCGAGCCCCTGGGCCCCGTGATCAAGACCACCCGCGTGCCCAAAAATGACTACTTTGTCATCGGTGACAACCACTCAGACTCCTGTGATTCGCGCTATTGGGGCTTTGTCCCTCGCCAGAACATCATTGGCAAGGTCTTTGTCCGCCTCTGGCCTCTTCGCCGCATCGGATGGCTGTAGGGCGAGTGATGTAGCCCTCCTAGTATTGGAGCGTGCTTGATTTCAGCCCCATCAAGATCCTGCTGATCGTGGTGGTCACGGTGGTCCTCTTGGGCCCCGACAAGTTGCCCGATGTCGCTCGCACCATCGGCAAAGCCTGGCGATCGGTCAAGCAGTGGCAGGGCAAAATCGAGCAGGAAGTTCGCGGGGCGATTCCTGATTTGCCCGACACCACCAACCTGGCACGATACGCGCGGAGTCCGCTGCACCTCCTCAACGAACTCGCTGACCGCACCGATCCCGTCACCACCGGTAATGAGACACAGGAATCGACACCAGCTGAAGCAACGGCCGCGGCAGTGGCCGAACCGACCGCCCTCACCTTGCGCAAGCCACTGGTAAACCCTCCCGCCGAATGGCAGCAGCCGTCGGGCCCCTTCGACCCGTCGATGAACTAACCATGGGCCGCCTTCGCCAACACGCCAACGCCATGACGCTGGCGGAGCACCTCACCGAGGCGCGCCGTCGCTTTTTGATGTGCGTGGGCGCCGTTGCGGTCCTGGCCACGGCGGCCTTTGCGCTGTACCCACACCTGCTATCAATTCTCCAGGCGCCGTACTGCCACGCCTCGCCTGGACACTGCCAATTTCTTGTCACCAACCCCCTCGATGGGCTGACGCTCCGGTTCAAACTCAGCCTCTACAGTGGCCTCCTCGCCTCATTCCCCGTGTTCCTGTGGCAGTTGTGGCGATTCGTGACGCCTGGGCTGAAGTCGTCCGAACGCAAGTACGCCCTTCCGTTTATTGCGGCGTCTCTCATCTTCTTTGCGGGAGGCGTTGTCATCGCCTACATCTCGTTCAACCACGCGCTGTCATGGCTCGAACAAATTGGCGGTCGTCAGTTGATCACCGACTACAACCCGAATCAATACATGACGTTGTTCGTCTTGATGATGTTCGTCTTCGGTTTGATGTTTGAATTTCCCGTGTTGCTCGTGGCGCTCCAACTTGGTCGTGTTGTCACCCCGCGACAACTGTTGGCACGTTGGCGCTACGCCATCATCGTCATCACGATCGTGGCCGCCGCCATCACTCCAAGTAGCGATCCCTTTTCAATGCTGGCACTAGCGATTCCCCTTACCGTCTTCTACTTCCTCGCCATTGGGGTTGGAAAGTTGTGTCGTCGATGAATTATCGCCAGCGATTTATAGACGCCCAAGGCTTTGGGCTCGACCGCTTCCAGCTCGACGCCATCGACGCTTTCGACAGCGGCGTCAATGTCCTGGTTTCAGCACCCACTGGTTCAGGCAAGACACTCATCGCCAACTACGCCATCGGCGAGGTCCTCGAACGAGGGGAGCGGAGCTTCTACACGACACCCCTGAAAGCACTGTCGAACCAGAAGTATTACGAACTTTGCGCACTCTTCGGCGAAGACCGCGTGGGGCTTTTGACGGGTGACACGTCAATCAATCGTGACGCCGCCGTCGTGGTCATGACCACCGAAGTCTTGCGCAACATGCTGCTGACCGACTCGGGCCAACTTCGCACGCTGGGCCTCGTCGTGATGGACGAAGTCCACTACCTCCAGGATCCATTCCGAGGGGGTGTCTGGGAAGAAGTACTCATCCTGACCCCTCCGGCAGTGCGATTCGTGGCACTGTCGGCCACCATTGGCAACGCCGGCTTCGTAGGGGAGTGGTTCAATGAGGTACGTGGCGACACCGCCGTCATTCTTGAAACCAATCGCCCCATCACGCTCCACCAGCACGTCGCGGTTGTCAAGCGCGGCCAGGATCTGCCCGACATTGTTGATCTCCTCGACGGCGAGCGACTGAGTGAGCCCGCCCGCAAAATTGACAACACGATGAAGGCAACCCGTCGATTCCGACCAGGGCCAAAGTGGCACGGCCCCAAATCGTCGGCTCCACCGTCGCCCTATCGACCACCTAAGCGGAGCGAGCTACTGTTGGCGCTGCAGCGCGACAACCTGCTCCCAGTGATCGTCTTTATCTTCTCCCGCGCCGCGTGTGATGACGCGGTGCGGCAGTGCCGTCGTGATGGCCTCCTCTTCACCACACCCGAGCAGCGGGCCCGGATTGAAGCGATCTGCAACGACCGATTGGTTGACTTTCACGACGAGGACTTGCTGGCCCTCGACTACGGCGAGTTCCTTGATTGCTTACGCCGCGGACTGGCGGCACACCACGCCGGCATGGTTCCGGCCTTCCGGGAAATCGTTGAACGTTGTTTCCACGAGAATCTGCTTTCTGCGGTCTTCGCGACCGAAACATTGGCTCTTGGCGTCAACATGCCGGCGCGATCCGTGGCGCTGGAGCGCTTCGCCAAATACTCCGACGCCGGTAAGCGCGTGCTGACCAGTGGGGAATACGCCCAGATGACGGGTCGAGCGGGACGACGCGGACTCGACGACGAGGGGCACGCCATTGTCTGTTTTGCCCCCGAGCTAGCCCTCCACGACATCGGTCGCGTTGCTATCGCTACTCCCTCGGAACTCCACTCATCGTTCCGTCCGACGTACAACTTCACCGCTAATTTGATGAATCACTTTGAGTACGAAACGGCCATTGAGGTGGTGCAGCAGTCGTACGCACAGTTTGAGACCAATCGTCGTCCCGCTGGCTCCAAGCGCTCATTGGCCGATCTCATGCAGGCTCGTCATCGCGTGCTTGAGGAACTCGGATACGCCGAAGGATGGAAACTGACCTCCGACGGGCAGCTCCTCCGTTCGCTGTACCACGAGTGTGACTTGCTCATTGCCGAATGCTTGCAGCTGGGGATCTTTGACGATCTCGAGCCGGCCCAGTTGGCAGGTCTCCTTTCCAGCTTCGTGTTCGAAGCCAAGCGAAGTGCGCGCAGCTCGAAGGCCCCGCAGACCCCGGTTAAGAAGAAAAAGAATCTGCACGACCGCTTGGGGCCTGAACGGCGGATGAACCTGAATGAGCGAATGAGCGAGATCTCAGTGATCTCGGCCCGACTGCGCGAGGTAGAAGCCCGGCACAAGGTCCATCACGCCAAAGAGCCCGATGGCAAGTTCATTCCAGTTATCGCGGCCTGGGCGAGGGGAGCGTCGCTCTCGACCGTGCTCGACCTCGCTGACGTTGAGGTGGGCACCACGTCACCAGGTGATTTCGTGCGCAATGCCAAGCAAGTCGCAGACCTCTGTGAGCAGGTCGGGCGGCTCAGCACTCTGCCCTCGGTTGCCAGCGCCGCACTCGACGCTCGCGACGCCGTTTTGCGGTCGGTCGTGGCGGGAGCCTCCACAATCCACCAACTTGACTAGTTTGGGCTCTATTGTCTATGGCTCATGCACCCCTACGTCGCTGAACACTTCACTGAAGCCGAACAAGAGGTGCTTCGTCGGTATTTCACGAACCTCGACGGACCAGTTTTTGCCCTGGTAAATCTTCCTGAGGTGGTGAAGGGAGCGCTCTTCGCGCGCTACTCGCGATCCAACAAGAGCCTCCGCCGACTGTTCCTCGACGAATTCGTCGGTGATCTCGACCTTGAGGGCGACGAAACGATTGACGCCACTGTGGGTCTGGACCGCGCGGATGACCTCTACCAGAAGATTTTCTACGAGTACGGTGACGACTCGGTGGCCCAGCTCGGTGGCGTGCACTTGGCCTGTGAGCAGGCCTCCAACGTTTTGACCAAGGTGCTCGAGCGCGGTCGATTGATGAGTTACCTGGAGCAGTCAACGCGGTACCTCGGCTACGACAAGCGCCTCGACAACGGCCACTACCGGTACTACCGCGACTCCAGTGTTCTCGAATCGCGCCTTGGCGCCCGCTACATCGGTGAAATGGACCGAATGTACGACACGTACGCCGAACTCCTGCCACTACTTACTGACTTCATCGCGAAGAAGTTTCCCAAGACTGAGGCCGACACCGACTTCGTCTACCGTCAGGCCATTCGCGCCAAGGCCCTCGACGCCGTGCGCGGACTCTTGCCCGCCTCGGCATTGTCGAACCTCGGCATTTACGCCTCCGGTCAAGCCTACGAATCGCTGCTGCTGCGCATGCGCGCACACCCGTTGCTCGAAGTGCGCGAATACGCCGAACTGATGATCGTTGAGCTTCGCAAGGTTATTCCTTCGTTCCTCAAGCGACTCGACGTCATCGACCGTGGCGTCGCCTGGTCCAACTACCTCCGTGAAACCGAGCAAGACACGCTTGCCGTCGTTGCGGGGCTCGTAGGTGACGTGCGCCCACAGCCAGAGGAATCTGTTCGACTCTCAGCCTTTAACCCCAACGGAGAAGTCAAGATCGCAGCCGCCATTTTGTTCGCCAACTCGTCGTTGTCGCAGCAGGATGCTGACGCACGTGCCGCGCTCTTGACTAGCGAGGAACGCGCGTCACTGATCGCCACCTACACCGGTGATCGCAAGAACCGCCGCCACCGACCCGGTCGAGCCTTCGAAAGCACTGACTACCGCTTCGAGCTCGTCACCGACTATGGCGCATTCCGCGACTTGCAGCGCCACCGTCTCCTCACCATCGAATGGCAGCCGCTCACGGTTGATCTCGGGTACGACGTCCCCGAGATTGTGCGCGAGGCCGGTCTCGCAGAGCGTTACGAAGAATCATTGGCTCGCTCGGCCGAGTTGTTCAACGAGCTGCGAGACGAGTTCCCGCAGGTGGCTCAGTATGCGGTGGCCCTGGCGTTCCGCATCCGTTACGTCATGCAAATGAACGCCCGCGAAGCGATGCACGTCATCGAGCTCCGATCGGGTCCGCAGGGTCACCCGTCGTACCGACGCGTCGCGCACGAGATGATTCGACTGATTCGCGAAGAAGCGGGTCACACGGCAGTCGCCGATGCGATGTCCTACGTTGACTATTCGGACACCGATCTTGAGCGTCTCGAAGCCGAACGCGCCGCAGAGCGCAATCGTAAGAATTTGACGAAATAGAAGAAAATTCGGCCGGAAGTAGTACCTTGTGCCCAAAAGCCACGTACAATGACCGCGCACCAGATAAGGAATTTTATGAGCATGGATGGCGAAAACGACGAAGTCTTCGACGAAGAAGAACTCGCTGAAGGTTTTGACGAAGAATTAGTAGACGACATCGAAGGCGATGACGTTGATGAAATACCCGCCCTTGACGCCGACGAGCCCGATGACGAGGGCGACGACGAAATCGTTGAAGTAGAAGTAGTCGCAGAGGTCGCACCACCCGTTGACGATGACGACCTCATTGACGATGCCGATGTGGAACTGGCCCTGGACGAAGTGCTGGCTGAGACCATCCGCCGCACCAGCGTGCCCGACGACGATGAGGAAGCGCCCGTCGAGGCAGACCCGCTCGCCGAAGCCATTGAGACCATCCTGCCCAAGCAGGACGACGAGTTCCGATGCAAGTCATGCCGTCTTCTCAAGAAGATGAGCCAGCTGGCGGACCCAGACAAGACTCTCTGCCGCGACTGCGTGTGATGTTCTCCGCTAGCAGCGAGGACTACAGCTTCACGTTTGACGCTCTACCTGCTGATCACCCTTTGGTTGACGCGTGGCACTCAGCGCTGCGCACCCATCGCGGGGGCCCCGCCCTCTTCGACGAAATCACCGGTGGTGCGTCGATTGCGGACTATCTGTCAGACGGTTCGCACCAGAATGAACACATCATCATCCGCAGCAATACTTCGGATATTGGTTTCGCTCTCTTGCGTAACGGTGTTCTTCTGGCATTGTTCGTTACACCGGCCTTGCGCCGCCGCGGCATTGCGTCAGCGTTTATTGTCGCCCTTCGCGCCAGTGGGGTAGAAGTGGTTGATGCTCGGGCCCTGCCAGGTGATCGAGGCACAAAGTCGCTTTTTGAATCGCTTGGCTGGAAGGCCCGACTCCTCACAATGCGCGACGGACCGTTGTCCGAAAAGTAAGAATCCGGGCCTCGCGGCCCGAATTCTTCGTTTCTAGCCTCGGCGGGCAGGGCTCCGGCGAACCGGTGCCTTGGTGGGCGGTGGCGGTGGCGGAACCTTCATACCGAGCAGCTTGGCCAACTCGGGAATGGCGCCAGCGTTCTTGATCGCCAATGCCTTTGCTGCCTCGTCGGCGGGAATGCCGAGCGGCTTGATATTGCGACGAATGCTTGTCTCGACTGCCAGCGTCACCAGCTCCATCCAGACAGCGACGTCCTGCGCGGCGTGCAGCGCTTCGGAGACCATCGAGGTGACCTTTACGGCAGTCTCGGCGCTGACGCGCGTCGACATGTCCGGTGGGCGAGCGACCAAACGAAGGGCTTCGGCGATGTTCGACGAGGCCACGGCGCCGTCGAGCTTCTCGACCCACTGCGTGCGCAACACGTCAAGCTTCGCGTTGAGCGACGTCTGGAGTTCCTTGAGCTGAGCGCGAGCCTCGTCGTCCAACGACACCGTCTTGGCCGAGGTCACCACGGCGCGAAGGTCACGGAGGCGAAGCTCCTTACCGGCGCCAAGGGCGCCAGCGGCGCGGTCCTTCCACATGGCGAGATTGGTCTTCGTGAGAAGATCCTCGGCAATGCGCTCAATGGTGGCGGCATCGATGGTGGGGCGACCCTGTTCGGTCGCCTTCTTGTTCTGTTCCGCGACGGCGCTGCGAACCGACGGCATGCCACCACGCAGCAACTGCTCAGCAACAGGCAACTGCTCGGGCGACAAAGTGGCCAAGAAGGCGTTGCGGTGAATCGTGGTCAGCGGGGGAGTAGCGGGGCCGGAGGGACGCTCGGAGCGGCCACCGGGGCGACCGGCACCACGGCCGTCGCGCTTTGGTCCACGGTCATCACCGTCGCGCTTTGGACGCTCCGACGGACCACCTTCGCGCTTTGGACGCTCCGCCGGACCACCTTCGCGCTTTGGACGATCGCTCGAGGCACCTTCACGCTTCGGACCGCGACCACCGGGGCGGGCGCCATCACGGTCGCCGTCACGGCGCGGGCCACGGCCCTTAGGGGCGTAAGTCACCGTAACGTCGGGACCCTTGGTATCGGCAACAATCAGCGCGACACGCTCGTTACGAGGGTCAAGAGGGGAGGCCGTCTTTGGGGGCAGGACAGCGGTCACCTCCATGCGCTCCATGAACTGTTCAATGTCAGCGCGATAGACAGCGCCGACGACCGGTCCTCCTGGGATCAACGAAGCTGCGAGGGTGCCTTTCGGGAGCTTGGCTCCCGCTGCACGCCACGTAGCGACGTCGCCGTTAAGGCTGGTGATTTCGATCTCAATTCGACGAGACATAGGCAACCAATCTAGTCGCAAATTCTTGGTCCATATTTTTCATCAGTATTTAGATGAGATTTAGGATCGACTCCCTAAAGTGGCGTCATGAGTGATACGCCTTTTGAGACTGATTCCAACGAACCCCAGACCCCTTCCGTAGGGTTTCCCGAAGTTCCGCTTCCCGAATCAGTCATCAACTCGCCAAACCCGGCACCCCACGTGTCAACCCCATCGGCGTGGACTGGCCGCGTCGCCACCGTCGTGGTGGCGGCACTAGTGGGTGGGCTGGCTGGTTACCTGGCCGCCCCATCGGAGAGCGGAGGGACGCTCACCGTCAATGAGTCCACTGCCGCTCCAGCCGCTGCGTCCCTTCCCGGTGGCCTAACCATTCCCGCGCTCGTCCAACGGGTCCAAAAGGCCGTGGTGTCAATCGACGTCAAGGGCGCGGGCCAAGAGGACCAGGGGACCGGCATGATCATCACGAGCAACGGTCTCGTGGTCACGAACAACCACGTCATCGCCGCTGCCGTCAGCGGTGGCACCATCACCGTGACCCAATCCGGCACCACGAAGGCCCTGCCTGCGACACTCATCGGCACAAATCCGACTGACGACGTTGCCCTCCTGCGCATTGACAACGCCTCGGGGCTCCCGACCGTGACCTTCGGAAAATCCAATGATCTGCAAGTGGGGGACAGTGTGGTCGCCATTGGTAACGCGCTGGGACTAGCCGCCGGCACCCCCACCGTTACTTCCGGCATCGTGTCGGCCCTGGGTCGCACGGTCACCGCGTCGACGTCGAGCTCCTCGGAGACGCTCAACAACATGATCCAGACTGACGCCGCCATCAACCCCGGCAACTCCGGTGGACCGTTGCTCGACGCGCAAGGCGACGTGATTGGCATGGACACCGCGGTGGCGGGAACCCTGCCTGACGGAACCTCAGCGCAAAATATCGGCTTCGCCATCCCCGTTAGCACCATTACCAGCCTCTTGACGCAGTTGAAGGCCGGCGAGAGCGTCGTCAACCACGGCGCCTTCATTGGCGTAGAGATCTCTTCGATGACGCCATCACTGCAGGCCGAGTACGGGTTCACCGTAAACCAAGGGGCAGTGGTCATGAGTGTCATCAGTGGCACGGGGGCCGCCAGCGCCGGCCTGCAACAAGGCGACATCATCACGAAGATCAACGGCACAACGATTACCGGCAACCAGGACGTTCAGAGCGTTGTCTCCGCGTTGTCACCGGGGCAAGTCGTCCACCTGACCGTTATCCGAGGCTCGCAGACCCTCAAGTTCAATGTGACGCTGGGCCGGGCGCCGACGGGTTACTAACGACTGGTGCCGTACTCGGGGTTTGGTTATAACGCCGATAATGTACGTTATGTAAAGTAACAATGAATCCGTAAGTTATTGCTGTTCAGGGCTAATCTGGCTGCCAATGACCGACCGGCTTCATCTCTCCCCTCGGCAGCTGCTGAACGCCTGTGGCGCCGTAGCGGCTGGCGGAGCCATCGGAACCATTCTTCGGGACCTCGCGCTCAAACTGCAGCCGGTCGCCGTGACCAACTCCTGGGTGTCACACATCCCTTGGACGCTGATCGCCATCAATGCCGTAGGCGTTTTTTTGGCTACGGTCCTGCTTCGGGGCCCGCTACGACACCGCGAGCCCAGCGACGTTGGGCGGCTCGTCCTCATTACGGGCTTCTTCGGGGGCTTCACCTCGTATTCCAGCCTCTACGTCGCCCTGAGCGGTATCTGGCGTCTCAGCGCTCTCGGCGCCTGCCTGACCCTCGCTGGCGCCCTTCTGAGCGGGCTCGTGGCCGCGTGGGCAGGGATGAAGGTGACGCAGTGACGCTTGTCCTTGTTGCGATCTTTGGAGCCCTCGGGTGTGTCGTCCGGTGGCTGTTTGAGTATGTGGTGCGTCAGCGCCACCCTCGGGTGCGCCCCTGGGGCACGGTGGCGGCGAATGCACTTGGCTGCTTCATCGCGGGCCTCGTGCTGTACCGGTTCACTGGCTCGATGAACTCCCACCTACGCAGTGACGCGATCACCGGTTTTTGTGGGGGACTGACCACCTTTTCGTCAGCCTTCGCCATTCCGGCCATTTTGGCCCACGAGGGTGCTCGCCGAACGGCGGTGGCACTTCTTGTCACCACTCCCCTTTTGTGCGCCGGGGCATTCGCTTTAGGTGCCGCCGTGCACTAACAAGCGGCGCTACTCGCCCACCGTCACCACAACGTCGCCTCGCGGCGACAAATCGGGCGTGTGGTACGACCACCACCACAACACCAGCGCAAACGGAACTTCGGCTACCGCCTCAGCCCAACTCCCCCAGACCGTTGCTCGGCGAGCGGTGGTCACATCGAACCAGGCATCAACCAAAAACAATGTGCCCGCGACAGCGGTGAAGAGGTTAAAGCTCCGGTGTCGACGAGCAGCGCTGACGACCACGCCAACCAGGGCAGCCACCTCCATGAGGTCAATGCCGACCCAGGCGAAATCCCAGTGCGCCGCCACGTAATGCCGGGGCAGCTTCCAGCCGAGAATCACCAAGTAGACCGCCTCAAAGACGATCAAGATGGTGAGAAGTCGTAGCGTCCGTCGTGACGGTAGGTCCTCGTGCGAGAGACGAAGAACCCTCATGACTATGGCCCTAGCCGCGGTTCGCGGCGTCTTCGGTCGACACCAACTGACGAGCCGCACGGGCTTCATCCACTCGCGACACCGGGGTCGTCTGCGGCGCCTGCCGCAGACGTTCGGGGTCGGTCACGGCCCGCGCAGCAATGCGCTCAATGGACTGCGCCAGCGACTCCAGTGTCTGGAGTGACTCGGTCTCGGTTGGCTCGAACATCAGCGCTTCATCAACAATCAATGGGAAGTAGACCGTCGGTGAGTGGAAGCCCTCTTCGAGCAGCGCTTTGGCCACGTCGAGGCCGCGCACCCCGTACTCACTCTTGAGTCCTGAGGCCGTCAGTACTGCTTCGTGCATACACGGACGGTCGTAGGCCGCCGGCAAGGTGTCACGCAGACGGTGCTTCAGCCAGTTGGCGTTGAGGACGGCGTGCTGCGCGACGCGCGTCAGGCCATCACCGCCGTGGACGTTGATGTAGGCCAACGCCCGCGCCAGGACGAGGGCGTTGCCGTGCCAGCCGTGCACACGACCAATCGAACGAGGTGGCGTGCGCCACTCGTAGGTGCCGTCATAGTTTTTGGCGGCCTTGGGCCCGGGCAAGAACTCGACCAAACGCTGCGACACCGCAACAGGACCGGCACCGGGGCCGCCACCACCATGGGGCGTGGCGAACGTTTTGTGCAGGTTCATGTGGACGACGTCGAAGCCCATGTCACCGGGACGCACCGCGCCCAGAATGGCGTTCAAGTTGGCGCCGTCGTAGTACAGCAGGCCGCCGACCTCATGTACCGCGGCCGCGATCTCCACGATGTCTTCTTCGAAAAGACCAACCGTGTTCGGATTCGTCAGCATGATGCCGGCGACATCGGGACCTAGTGCTGCCTTCAGCGCTTCGAGGTCAACCAGTCCGCGGTCGTTCGACGGAATCGTGGTGACGTCGTAGCCACCGAGTGTTACCGATGCCGGGTTGGTGCCGTGCGCCGAGTCCGGAATAAGGATGCGCTTGCGAACATCGCCATTCGCCTGGTGGTAGGCACGCATCAAGAGCAGACCGGTGAGCTCACCGGCGGCGCCGGCGGAGGGCTGCAGAGTGGCTGCGGCCATGCCCGTGACCTGACACAGCTGCTCTTCGAGCATCACCATCAACGCGAGCCAACCCTGGCATAGCGAGGCCGGCACACCGGGGTGCACCGAGTTCCAACCGGTGTCATTGGCGACCGCGTCACAGAACTTCGGGTTGTACTTCATCGTGCATGATCCCAGCGGGTACGCGCCCAGGTCGACGGAGAACTGACGGTGCGACAGGCGGGTGAAGTGACCCACGAGATCGCGTTCGTTCACTTCGGCCAACGCCACCGGCGCCGTGGCGAGGTGCGCCGACGGCACAAGATCGGTCAAGGGGGTTGCGGGCACGCCCGTGGTCCGCAGTTGGTAGGCCGTGCGGCCCGGTACCGAGAGCTCAAAAATCGTGGGTTCGGTCTCGTGGCCCATCAAGGGAATAGACGCGGCGCGACCGCCGGGGAACGAACTCATGACAACACCTTTCCAAGTACAGCGACGTAGCGGTCAATTTCGTCACGGGTGCGACGTTCGGTCACGGCAACGATCATGACGTTGGTCGTGTCTCCCTCGAGAGCGGAGTCGCTCTCCCCCACCAGGCTCGACAGTGCAATGCCACCGAGAATGCCCTCGTCGGCCATCGCCGACAACACCTGGTCAGCGGCGACAGGGAGCCGGAGTCCAAACTCGCGGAAGAACGGCTGCGTCGACAACGCACGCACCCCCGGAATCTGGATCAGCTGATCAAACAGGTAGTGCGCGCCCTGGGCGCATCGGGTGGCCACGTCGGCCAGTCCTTGCGTGCCGAGGTACCCCAGCTGAATGGCGGCCGTCACGGCCATCAACGTCTGGTTCGAGCAGATGTTGGAGGTGGCCTTCTCGCGACGGATGTCCTGTTCGCGCGCGCGCAGTGTCGTCACGAAGGCGCGTCGACCGTTGGAGTCCACTGTTTCACCAACGATTCGGCCTGGCAGGCGACGAATCTGGGCCTCGGTGCAGGCGAAGAGCCCCAGGTACGGGCCGCCAAAGGAAAGGGCCGTGCCAAAGGGCTGCCCTTCGCCAACGTAGACGTCGGCGCCCCAGTCGCCGGCCGTCTTGAGGACGCCCGCCGCAACGGGGTCACCCGCCACCACGAACAGAGCGTCATTCGCCACCGCGAGGGCCTTCGCGGCCGACTGGTCCTCCAGCACACCCAAGAAGTTCGGATAGGCCGACACGACGGCCGCGGCACCCGTGGCATCTACCGACGCCCAGTCCGTGACCCCATCCTTGAGCGGGACTTCAACAATGTCGTGCCCGGTGCCGAATGCAAAGGTCTTGACGACCGCACGCCAGTTCGGGTGCACTCCAGCCGACACCAGCATCTTGGATCGACCAGTCGCGCCTCCGGCCATATTGACCGCTTCCACCAGCGAGGTGGCGCCGTCGTAGATTGACGCGTTCGCAATGGGCAGGCCCGAAAGGCGCGAGACCATCGTTTGGTACTCGAAAATGGCCTGCAGGACGCCTTGCGCGACCTCGGGTTGGTACGGCGTGTAGGCCGTGACAAATTCAGAACGCGACCCCAGGGCGCGAACCACCGGCGGCACCTCGTGGTCGTACGCACCTGCGCCAGCGAAACAGGTCAACTGCGTGCTCTGACCGCGGTTCATCGCCGTCAACGATGCGAACACCGCCGCAACGTCGGGCTCGGTCATCCCGGGCGCCATGTCGAGGCCAGCACTCAGTCGAACCGATGCCGGAATGTGGGCGAAGAGCTGGTCGAGTGAATCGAGTCCGAGGAACTCAAGCATCGCCGCCACTTCGTCGGGAGTGTGTGGGAGGTAATCAGCCATGATTAGTACGCCTTTCGAATAAAGGGCAATGAGGTAACCGTCGCGGGCACTTCTCGTCCACGCAAGACCACGGTTACGGGATCGCCCGGCTCAAGAGTGGGTGCCAAGAGGCCGAGGCCAATGCCACGATCCAGCACGGGCGAGATGTTGCCGGAGGTAAGGAGCCCCACGAGTGAACCATTGGCGAACACCTCGGCGTCTTCGCGAAGCGGCTGACGACCATCGGCCACCACACCAGTCAAGCGACGGCTACTGCCACGCTCCCGTTCGGCGGCCACGGCCTCGCGACCGCGGAAGGTTTCCTTGTCCCAGCCAATAGCCCACCCCAACCGCGCCTCAAGGGTCGTCGAGCTCAGCGACAGTTCGTGCCCGTAGAGCGGCAGAGCGGCTTCAAGACGGAGCGTGTCGCGCGCTCCTAAGCCCGCGGGCATGACGCCGGCGGCGACAATGTCGTGCAGCAGGGCTTCGGCTGCTTCGTTGGGAACGGCGATTTCGACGCCGTCTTCACCGGTGTACCCAGTCCCGGCGACACGTATCTCAACGCCGCGGAATTCGAAGCGAGTCACGCCGAATCGAGCAACGTCGCTGAGTCGAGGATCGATAGTGGCGAGACGCGCTCGGGCCTCAGGGCCCTGCACCGCGAGCACGCAACGCTGATTAGTCACGTCAACTCCGGGGAGCGCCTCAGTGACACCCGAAGTGTTGGAGGCATTGGGCATCACGTCGAATTCGTTCTCCCCGACCCACCAGACAATGATGTCGTCGACAACAAAACCATCCTCAGTCAGGAGGTGGGTGTACTGCGCTCGCCCTGGGGCGATGCGGGTCAAATCGTTCGTGAGGGTTCGCTGCAGGTGGTCGAACATGTCGGGACCATCGCAACGGACCGTTCCCAGGTGCGAGACGTCGAACACCACGGCGTCGTTGCGACAGGCCATGTGTTCAGCGACGGTTCCGGTTTCGTACCGAAGCGGCATTTCCCAACCACCGAAGGGAACAATTTTCGCCCCCAGGGCGACGTGGGCGTCAAACAGGAATGGACGGCGGTTGGTCACGGAACAACTTTAGGGCGCGCCCTGTGTTGATTGACCCCTCTACTGGGGAAAGAACAGAGGAATTCTTGTTCTAGAAACCTTCGGCGATTTTGGTATCGAGCTCGGCAACGACACCGGCCATCGGCACGATGTTGAAGACACCCTGCCCACCGCGGAGCAAGTCGATCAAACCATTATCGTCGGCCATCACAGAGCCGGTGCCGTCGAGCACCAACGTGCTTGCAGCGATGTTCACACCGAAGTTTTCGCGCAGGCACGTTACGGCCTGGCGCGCACGGGTCAGGGACACGCCCGAATCCAGCAGCGACTTAATCACCTTGACTTCGAGCACGTCACCGTAGGAGTACGCACGCTTTGAACCACTCCCCTGCGCTGGCGTCACTGACGGCGTCACCAGATCGGTGCGAGCCCAGTAGTCCAGCTGACGATAGGTCACGCCCGTGAGGCGGCAGACGGTGGGACCGCTAAAACCTTCGCTCACGCTCATAGGACCTCCCAGTGGCGACCACCGAGGCGGTCGAGATAACACCACTGTAGTTACATCAATGGCGATTCGGCAAATAAATCTGGGCGCCCGAGCGACGGTGACGAGGCCTCCGCCACCACCCGCGCCGGAATGCGTCCGGCCCGACGAGCGGCGTACCCGGCCGAGATGCCATCGCGGAATGCTTCAGCCATAAGCACCGGGTCAAGGGCTCGATTGACCGCCGAGGCGGCCAACACACCGTCACAGCCCAGCTCCATGGCTAGCGCCGCCTCGGATGCCGTCCCTAGCCCCGCGTCGAGCAACACCGGCACCGAGAGTGCGTCACAAATCATCGCAATCGCGTGGGGGTTTCGGATGCCGAGCCCCGATCCAATGGGCGATCCCAATGGCATGACGGCAGCGCAGCCCACCTGTTCGAGGCGCTGGGCCACGATGGGATCGTCCGAGGTGTAGGCCCAGACCTCAAATCCCCGCTTGACGAGCTCCGTTGCCGCACGAAGCGTCTCAATAGTGTCGGGCAGAAGACTCACGTCGTCACCAATCACTTCGAGTTTGATGGCGTTGGTTTCGAAAGCCTCGCGAGCCATCTCGGCCAACGTGATGGCCTCGTCAGCGCTGTAGCAACCGGCGGTGTTCGGCAGCAAGGTGAAGGAAAGACCTTCGAGAAGGTCGTACAGCGACCCCTGCACCGAGGTGTCGACGCGACGCACCGCCACCGTCGCAATCGTTGACCCCGACGCGACCAACGTGTCACGGAGGGCGTCAAAGGTGCGGTACCCACCAGTACCGATCACAAAACGTGACGGTGAAGATACCGAACCAACCTGGAAGTCCGCAGTCATGTCTAAATCGTAGTCACGGTGGCTAACGTTAAAAACGTGCAACCCCTCGTCGTTCTCTCTATCGCCGGCTCTGACTCCGGTGGCGGCGCGGGCATTCAGGCCGATCTGCGCACCTTTGCCGCACTCGGCGTGCACGGCACCACGGCGGTTACCGCCACCACGGCGCAAAACACCTTGGGCGTTTCTGACGTGGCCGCTGTGAGCGCGACACACCTTCGCGCCCAGATCGAGTGCGTTCTCGACGACTTCGTCGTTGCGGCCGTCAAGACTGGCATGCTAGCGACCACCGAGCTCATCGGAGAGGTCGCCACGCTGGCGAGAGAGGGACGGCTCCCCCACCTCGTTGTTGACCCCGTGTTCGCCTCGACCTCCAAACACTCGCTCGTGACCGATGGCGGCATCGCCGCCTACCGTTCGCTGCTCCTTCCTCACGCCTTCGTCGTGACGCCGAATCTGCGCGAGGCCGCGTTGCTCCTCGGGATCGATCAGCAGGACATCGCTTCAGTGGCCGACATGGAGGAAGTTGGTCGCACCCTGCGCTCCTTCGGGGCTCAGAACGTCCTCGTGAAGGGTGGCCACCTCGGTGACGCCGGCGCCGACCACGCACCCGACGTTCTCGTGACCGCCGAGGGGACCCACGTCTTCGACGGCCCGCGGATCACGACCGCCAACGACCACGGCACCGGCTGTTCGCTCTCGGCAGCAATTTGCGTGCACCTCGCGCACGGCGTCTCCCTCTCTGATGCGTGCCGATTGGCCAAGGCCTTCGTCGCCAACGCCCTCGAGGGCGCAGCCACTTGGCAGCTCGGCCGAGGGCGCGGACCACTCGACCACTTAGGATGGGCACGATGACAACGCCCCCCCGTCCGCCGCTCAGCCGACGAACCAGTATTTGGCCCGCCGCCAGCGTGCTTATTGGTGCCGTGGTCATGCTCGCGGTGTTCATGGTGATTGATGTCGTCACCAGCACTCCTGTGGCAACGACCACTACGATTCCCATCGTGGTTGGCGGTCTGCCCGTGCAGAGCGGTGCCGTCAACGGAGCGGCCCTCCTGAGCCGGTGCAACCAGGACGGCGGCCTTCCCGCAAACATCGGTGGGGCCTTGGTTCTCCCCGCACCCACCACCCCGTTGGCGACAGCAATTACTGCCAACCAGGGCGCCGGTGAATTCGACTGCTTCCGCACCTTCACCAGCACCACCACGGCGAGCGATCTTCTGGGCTTTTACGCCAATCAGCTCGAAGCGCGCGGCTGGCACCTTTTCTCCACCGGCGCCACCAACGGCGACCCTCAGGCCCTCTTTCAAAAGGCCGGTGATGACACCTTCTACTGGGTCGTGGGTATCACCGTGACCCACACCAGTGGGCACCACATTTCGTGGACCTACAGGATCTACCAAAACTCCGCAACTATTTAGCGAGTACTGGCGTTGTCTCCCCCGCTTCGCGAAGCGTTCGTGACCACAACCACAAGTTCAGTGGGTAGATCACGTAGCCAAAGCGCGTGGCGGTAGCGGCCCCAATGACGAGCGCAGACGCGACGGCCAGCACACTGAGCAGACGGGCCACATCGATGGGCCAATGCCCTCGCAGGTAACGAATGAAGAAGTAGCCACTGGCCAATACGAGTACCTGTAGCGCTTTGCCAAGAGGCGCCCACAGCACCGTGAGGAGGTGGCCGGGAAAGTCACTGGCCGCCGGTGAGGGCACATGGGCGAGGCCGGCTGGGAACAACAAGACGTTGTCAATAAACGCGTGGGTATTCATGAGTGCGTACGGGACGGTGGTTGCCAGCACAAGCCCCATCACAATGAGGGCGATCCGACGCCACACCAAGGTGCCCTTGACCGTGCGCGCCACGAGCAGGGCGCCAAAGGCCAACGGCCACGCGGTGAACTTCATCGCCGCGGCAATGGCAATCACGACGCCTGCGGTCGTGGGTCGGCGTCGCTGGAGCAGCGCTACCGTCAGCAACATGAGGCCCAGAATGGGCATGTCGTCACCACCGGTGACGAGGAACATCGCCCCCGTCGGCAACACCACCATGAACTGGACAACCCGAAGAGCCGCGCGGTGGCGGAGACGCAGCAACCACAGTGCCAGCGCCACGCAGGCCATGGTGAGCGCGGTCATAATCACCCGAGCGTCGCCGAGCGGGTTGTGATCACTGAGCTCCCCTGCTGGGAGGCCGAACGCACCCATTAAGGGGAGATAGGGGTCAAACGATTCATAGGTCGGCACCCCAACGAGTTCGTGCTCGAGGTGGCCGTGGTTCCACGAGGCCTGGTAGGGCGTGTTGCCGTGCACGAGGGCGAGGCCGGCCCGTTCAATCACCATCACTTCGGGCTGGGCAAAATTGGTGCCTTGGGACTCTTGACGCCAGTGCGCCTCAACGGCGAGCGGCATCAGCACGCAGAGAACCAGTACGAGCCCCGCCAAGACCGTGCGCACCACGTTCGGCGAACGCCAGGAGCGAAGTGAACACGCACCCGCGACCAGCGCGGCCGCACCGTAGCCCCAGGCCGACAGCGACCCCCAGTGGGATTCCGCCACCGTCGCTGACCCCAGCCACATGCCGATAGCGAACAAGCCCGACAGCCCGTACAGCACACCGTCACCACGAAGATCACCCAGCGTGCGCCATTGTGACTCGAAGCGGTGGCACGCCGCCACCCAGGCTGACCAGCGACTCACTGTTCCAACTCGACCTGACGGCGCAAGGGGTAGCGCGTCACCACCGGTAGTTCGCTGTCCAGAAACCGCCGAATGATCCGGACGGACAGCTTGCTGGCCTCCTTGAGCACCGAGTGCGAGGTCCCCGGAATGATCGCCAGCTGGGAGCCGGGGATTGACTCGTAGAGCGAAGCAGTATGCGTGAGCGTCGCGACATCGTCATCGCCAGCCATCACCAATGTCGGCACCGCGACCGTCGCCAAATCAGTTCGTGTCAACGTTGGTTGCGTGCGGTGCAGTTCGGCGGTCTTGCGGAACACGGCGCGGGCGTGAGCCTCCCCATCTGGTGACAGCGCGCCAAATGACGCCGCCCATTCGACGAAGCCCGGCGAATCTTCCTCAAAGGGTGGCAGCGGCATCAGACCGGCAAAGTTGTAGTTCGCGCCAACGAGCACCTGCCGAGCAATGAGATCGGGGCGGCGCAGCGAGGCCACCAGCGCGGTATTGGCGCCGTCACTGTGCCCCAGGACGTGACAAGGGCGTCCAACGAGTTCGAGGTAGGCAATGAGCTCATCAGCCATCAACGAATACGAGAAGGGGGCGTCGGTGTCGCGCGTGCGCCCGTGGCCGCGTCGATCGAAGGCGCCGATTCGGTAGTGCTTGGACAAGAGCGGGCCGACCGCGTTGAGCAGCGAGACGCTCGACGAGTGCCCACCGTGGAGCAACACCACCGGCGTGCCGCCCTTCTTCGGCAGTAGCCCCCAGGTGGGGTGACCGTTAAGAACGAGTGTTGGCACCGTGCCAGCCTAAACCAGACACAAAAAGAAATGAGCCACTGCGGCGCGGCCCTAATCCCCCCAGATGGTCCGCACCACAGTGGCGCGTTTCAGACAATAGAGGACGCCGTTTCGATGAGCAAGTCTTTCGACTTAGCCGGCGTAGAAGGGGCTTACCGTCAGTGCACCACCGCAGAGCGACTGGTTGTACTGCAGCGTCACCGGCGTCGACGAGCCAGCGGCGGTCGTTTGCACGTTCAAGGTCTTCGCGGCCGGGCAACTCGCCCCCACGTCGGAGAACGCGTAGGAGAACGAGACGGTCGAGCCCTTCGACAGCGTCAGTGCGACCGGCGCAGTGTTAGCGCCAGGCGTCGGGAAGTTGTACCCGGTGGTGGGCGAATTGTGGGTCACCGTCAGTGTCACCGTGGCGCCCTGCATGTCCTGCATCGTCACCCGGGGGTACCCCGTCAGGTGACAGGTACCGGCGGTCGTCTTTGTCAAGGTGACAGCGTCGAAGACCGTGCCCGCGGCGCCCTCTCCCCCATCATCAACGCCCGTAAAGTCCGAACCCTGGCACTGGTTGAGTGTGGACGTCGACGTCGTGGACGACGTTGATGTCGACGGCAAGGTCGTGGTAGTACCCGAGTGAATAGCGTGGCGACTCGCGATCACCACGAGCACGAAGACGAAGAACAAAGCCAGAGACTTGATGGCACGATTCATAGGTCAAAATCCTCCGGATTCACCGTATCGAGAAAGTCGCGAAGTTCGGCGAGCAGCTCGTCTTCGTTCACGGCCTCGAACTCCTCGTCATCCTCGTCATCCTCGTCATCTTCATCGACAACCAACAACCGCGAGGCGTCGTCCATCAGGGCGTCGTTCACCATCATTGGCGCACCCACACGCAACGCCAGGGCCACGGCGTCTGAGGGGCGGGCGCTGACGTTGATCTCCTCGCCGTCACGAAGGAGGCGCAACGAGGCGTGAAAGGTGTTGTCGACCAGCTCGGTGATTTCGATAGCGAACACCTGTGCACCCAGGGCGGTGATGACATTGCCGAGGAGATCGTGCGACATGGGGCGCGGTGCCGCAATGTTTTGCAGCGCGTACGCAATGGCCGTTGCTTCGGGAGCACCAATGAAGATTGGCAGGACGCGCGAGCCGTTTACCTCTTCAAGCAGCAGGAGCGGCGTCGACGACCCCACATCCACGCGGACTGCTCGAAGGACAACTTCTACCATGACACCAGCGTAGACCCGACGCTGCGTCGACACGCACTAGGCGTCAAAAAACTCGTTCAGTTCGCGGGCCATCAATGCGGCGCGGAGGGCGGCAACGTCGCGATGGGTATCACGAATGGCGGCCGTCGATTCATCCTTGTTCGCGGAGGCCCGCAGGTGTGCGGTGAGGTCCTGGACAATGCCAACCTCACGCTCCACCACACGGCGCAAACCGCTCAACAGACGTGTGTCGGCGCCGTTACGGAGCAACGCGTGACAACTCTGCGCCACCGCGAGATCACTCGCCGCCAGCATGCGCTGGGCGCCGCGGACGATAGGGCTAAGGAGGTTCGCACCGATCAAGGTCGCGAGTGTGGCGTGGTCAACCCCACTGCGGTGCACGAACTCGGGAAGGTCCATGAATTCCGGCACGGACTCCAACGTCATCGGTGGCGAGACGTGCACCTCATCGGCAACCACGCGTAGCACGGGACGCTCAGGTACTGGTGCCGGTTCGGGTGTTGGGACGACGATTGACACAACTTCGCGCTGGGCTCGCGCCGCTCGCTTGGACGTTGGCTTCGCAACGGGCTCGCCTTCGAGCAGGCCGGCCTCAATTAAGCGATGGCGGACTATGCGCAGCGGTAGGAACTCTTCGTCAGCCAGTCGAATGGCCTCACGAAGACACTCGATGTGCTTAGGAGCGTACTGGCGGTACCCGTTCTTCGTGCGACCGGGGTTCACCAGACCCTGCTCTTCGTAGTAGCGAATCTTAGAGAGCTCGAGTCCCGTGAATTCGCGACGCAGAAGGGCGTGGACCTGCCCGATCTTGAGCATCGTCTCAGCCATTAGGCGGCCTGCCAGAAAATCAACTTGTACTTCCCAATCTGAATTTCGTCCGCCGAGTGCAGGGAGACTTCTTCAACGCGCGCGCCGTTGACGTAGGTGCCGTTGAGTGAGTTGAGGTCACGGACCGTGATGCGACCACTCGCGGTACGCGTGAACACGGCGTGATGGCGCGAGACCGAGACATCGTCCAGGAGAACATCAGATTCTTCGTGGCGACCGGCACTAAACACGTCTGAGACGATAACAAAACTCTGTTCACGCGATGTTCCCGCAACGATTACCAAGACGTCACCGTGGGGCGCGGGTGGTTCCGAACGGCCCTGCGGTGACAAGGCGTCGTGGACAGAAACGACGGGCACCGCGATGGTTTCGGGTGAGGTGGCGTCGTGTTGTGGGGCACCGCAACTCCAACAAAAGTTGGCGTTGGCATTAAGAATTTCTCCGCAACGTCGACAGGCCATCGTTACACCTTACTTATCGAAACCGACCCCTCCAAGGGGCTAGTTATTTGTAAGGGTTTGGTAGGCGGCGGCGTCCATCAGCTGGTCAAAGTCGGCAGAAGAGGTGACCGTAATCTCACAGATCCAGCCTTCGCCGTAGGGGGCGCTATTGATCAGTTCGGGCGAGGCGCTGAGCGCCTCATTGACGGCGGTCACCGTGCCGGCGACGGGAGCGTAGATCTCGGAGACCGACTTCGTCGACTCGACTTCGCCCAGCGAACCGCCGGCGGTAACGACAGCACCAACCTTGGGCAGATCGACGAATACGACGTCGCCCAGCGCGTCCTGCGCGTAGTCCGTAATGCCAACGCGGACGACCCCGCTAGTGGCCTGGGCCCACTCGTGGTCGGAGGAGTAACGAAGCTCATCGGGAATGTTCATGGCACAAATCTAGTGCGTTCGACGAGCCCGTCGCCCTTCGACCAAGGCCCGGCGGGCCGGGGAAACGTACGAGAAAAAGACCACCCAAGCAAGGCCCAATCCACCGACCCCGAGTACCCACGTCAGGAGGCGCAGATCGTGCTGCCAGGTGGTCAGCGGGGCGTGATGGGCGTTGGACGTGAGGAGAAATAACGGGTACGTGGCCATCAGGACAAACGTCGAGACCTTCCCCCACCACAGCACATCAATACGGGCCGCGCCTAGTGTCGCCAGGAGGACCGTCAGCACCGACACGATGACTTCACGAACCAGCGTCAGACCAGCAAACCACCACGGCACGCCGCCGGCCGATGCGACCGCTAAAAGCCCCGTCATGACCAGAATACGGTCGGCGGTGGGGTCCAGAACCTTGCCAATGGTGGACGTCTGGTGCAGCCGTCGAGCGAGCCATCCGTCGACCCAATCGGTCGCCCCCAGGGTGGCGAGCAGCCACGCGGCTAGCGCGCGGTGGCCCGTCGAGAACAGAAGCCAGACGAAGACTGGAATACACAAAAGCCGGATGGCAGTGACCCCATTGGGCCACGTGCGCCATCCGGCATCTGTGGAATCGAAACTGCTCACCTAGAAAGACTAGGCAATGGTGATTGACGGGTCCAGGAACACGTCCTGCACCGCGTGCACCAGCGCCGCGCCATCGTCGATGGGGCGCTGGAAGGCCTTGCGACCAAGGATGAGACCCTGACCACCGGCACGCTTGTTGATCACCGCGGTACGAACGGCACCGGCAAGGTCGTTGTCGCCCTTGGCTTCGCCGCCGGAGTTGATCAGACCAATGCGGCCGTTGTAGCAGTTGATGACCTGCCAACGAGTCCAGTCAATGGGGTTGTCGGTGGTGAGCTCGGAGTAAACCTTGGGGTTGGTCTTCGAGTAGTTCTTCACCGCGTTGAAGCCACCGTTGTTCTCGGGCTGCTTCTGCTTGATGATGTCAGCCTCAATGGTGACACCCAGGTGGTTGGCCTGACCGGTGAGGTCGGCGGAGACGTGGAAGTCGTTCTCCTGCGTCTTGAAGGCGTCGTTACGGGTGTAGGTCCACAGCACGGTGAACAGACCCAAACGGTGCGCCTCGGCGAAAGCAGCCGAAATCTCTTCAATCTGGTGGACCGAGGTCTCCGAACCGAAGTAAATCGTGGCGCCAATACCGACGGCGCCGAGGTCGGCGGCCTGCTGGACCGACGCGAAGAGGCGCTGGTCGTAGGTGTTGGGGTAACGGAAAAGGTCATTGTGGTTGATCTTCACAATGAAGGGGATGCGGGTCACGTAGCGGCGCGACACGATGCCCAACGTTCCGAGGGTCGTCGCGATGGCGTTGCAGTCAGCGGCAATGGCCAGGTCGCAGAGACGCGCGGGGTCGAAGTACTCAGGGTTCGGGGCGAAGTTCGCCGCGCCCGAGTGCTCGATGCCCTGGTCAACGGGGAGAATCGAGAGGTAGCCCGTGCCACCGAGGCGGCCGTGGTTGTAGAGGGTACCGAGGTTACGCAGCACCGTCGGATTGCGGTCCGACATGGTGAAGACGTCCTGCAGGAAGTCCGGGCCCGGCAGGGTCAATGACTCCTTCGGGATCGCGGTGGCCTTGTGGTCGAGGAGCAACGATGCTTCGTTGCCGAGAAGAGCTGCAATGTCCATGCCTAAATCCTACAAGACTGCTAAGGATTAGGCGAAGCACTTTCGTTTCAGGAGTGTGAAACGCCCTAGATAGCGCCTATCGGCTCAAACCTTTTTCTTGGAGACCGACGTCGTCCGGCGCTTGCGGTTCTTACGCACCGTCGCGACCGCACCCAACTCCATCAGGCGCTCCTTGGCGTCGTAGGCGTCGGGATCAGCCAGCACCACGCGGCTGAAGAGCTCACGGGCGTTGACCTGGTCGCCGGCGCGGTCGTAGACGTCTGCCAGTGCGTACCACATACGAACGTGACGGAAGGCCGGGTTGCGCAGCACCTTTGAGCCACCCGCGCGGATCAGCAGGTCAATGGCCTCGGTGTACTTCTTCTGGTCAGCCAGCGCTGAGGCCATGACAATGCGGGCCTCCGCGGTGGTGTCGGCCGACGGCTCGGCTTCCTGCAGCTCTTCGTAGGTCTTCTCCACGGCACGGAATCGACGGTTGGCGCGGTCGCAGTCCATCACCAGCGGCAAGTGCTCAGGGTCACCGGTGATGGCGAAGTGGGCGCGCAGGTGAATCTTGGCCATGTTCCAGCGTTCGGCCTTGTAGGCAGCCAAGCCCGTCAACTCGCGCACCGAGGCGACACCGGGAACGGCGTCAGCGACTTCACGCCCGAGGCGCAGGGCCTCTTCGTAGCGCTTACGGTCGTAGCCTTCGGCGGCCTTGGTCAAAAGAATGACCATCTTTTCGCGCATGTAAGAGGTACCGATGAAGGCCTTACGTACGTCAGCAGCAACGTCGCCGGGCAGGGCGTACTTGACCTTCGGCTTGGCCTTGGCGGCCGGTGCCGGACGAGCTGGACGAACCTCTTCGACCCATTCCGAAAGCGGGTCAGGGTTCCAACCCGAGGTGGGGGTTGACTCCATCGCCTGACCGGTTGAGGAAATGTTCATCCCGCCCTTGCGCGCTACCCCACCCCAGCCCTTGGCGCGACCAAATTCGGCGGCCTTCTGCTTCTCGAGCTCTTCGGGGCTGACCTCACGAATCGGACGAGCCTTGCGTTGTGGGCGTGGCTTGCGAGGATCGAAACGATCTGACTTCAAGTCACGAGTGTCGCGGCCGTAGGAACGCGTGTCGTTGGCGTTGCGACCACCGGTTGCCGGACGACCAGGGCGACCCGTCTTTTCCCCACGCGCTGGACCTGCACCACGCGCAGGCGCACCGCCTCGACTAGCGCCTCGAGAAGCAGCACTGGGGCGACCACGGCGGTCGTCAGCGGTGTCATCGCGGTCGTATCGACGGGGTGCGCGGTCGCTCTGCGGACGTGGGGTGCGACCATCGTCGTCGCGGCGGTATCGCGGTGCGGCCGAGGTGCCACTGGGGCGACCATCACGGTCGCCGCGGGGAGCGGCAGAACGAGAAATGCGGCGTTCAGCGCCGTCGCGAGGCGTGCGGTCGTTTGATCCAGACCTCGAGCCACCGAACTTGCCAGCTGAAGCTGGCCGCCCGCCCGTCGTGGGGCGCTTTGGGCCTGAGGCGCGACGGGGTGCGGGGGTGGAATTAGGCATTTAACAATGATACTAGAGATGGGCTCAGGAATCTATGGCGCATTTTGAGTGTCGCGTCACATTGCGTTGCTACGTTTGACTCTCAAGACAAAGGATTAATTTGTGTTTCATCTCGTAGAGCGCATCACGACGGAAGAGTTGCTCGATCCATTGGCTGATCGTTTGCGTGCCCCACGCACAGCTCTCACGTTGCGGGAGCGAGTCACAATGCCCGAATGGGTAATTACGCCATCTTTTGGCATGCGTCGGTGGCTGACGACGCAGATTGCACCGCGCCTAGCGGGTCAGGGGAATACGGACGGCATTATTGCGCATTGGCAGCAAGATTTCCCATCGAAGCTAACTAGTCGAGTCCTCAACGCACATCTCGTGGCGTCTACCGGAAAACCCGAAGACCCGTGGGGAATCGCGAGATTGCAATTCGCAATACACGACTGGGCGTATGCGAACCCCACCCACCCCGCTGCTTCACCATTGCTTGGCGACGATGGCAAGCCACTACTCAGCCGGTCGCGGCACTTTGCAGATCTCTTCGACCGCTACTTCACCTGGCGACCTGACTTCATTCTC
>Ga0208742_1000008_pt1 | contig 100890 bp, 95 predicted proteins | sample CryBogCBH28Sep08_FD_184601 | JGI IMG/M metagenome (GOLD analysis project Ga0208742, IMG submission 184601) | Freshwater microbial communities from Crystal Bog, Wisconsin, USA - CBH28Sep08 (SPAdes) (version 2) | ecosystem: Environmental > Aquatic > Freshwater > Lake | place: Crystal Bog... | reverse complement strand
TTGGCCGTGGGTGGAGCGCGCGATTGATTTCATTCTGCGGTACCAGCGCGCTGACGGGACCTTTCCGTGGTGCATCGATGAACGAGGCGTGCCGGCCACCGAGGCACTCTTGACGGGCTGTTCCTCGATTCTGATGTCCCTGCGGTGTGCGGCCGCCGTGGCCGATCGTCTCGACGCCTCGCGACCCGATGTGGAACTGGCCGCGGGGCGATTGCAGCACGCAATCGAATGTCACCCGACCCTCTTTGCTCCAAAGCCCGCCTTCGCCATGGATTGGTACTACCCGATGCTCACGGGGGCGTTAGTGAAATGGCCCGGAATGCGCTGGCTGAACGAAGACTTCGAGGAGTTCTCCGTCGGTGGCTTCGGCATTCGCTGCGTTCGTCCCAATAACTGGACCACCGTTGCCGAGACGTCGGAGTTCATTCTCACGATTGACGCCTTGGGCTCGACGGGGACGGCCAAGGAGTGGTTTGAGGTGACGCACCAGTATCGACGAGCGGACGGTGCCTACTTCACCGGCATCGTCTTTCCGGAGCTCGTCACCTACCCGCGTGACGAGGTGTCGAGCTATTCGGTGGCCGCGGTGCTCCTGGCGGCCGACGCCCTGTCGCGACGGTCAGCGGCGCACGATCTCTTTCATCGCGGTGTCGTGCCACGGGCGATCGACGTGCCCGAGCCATACTGCACTAGCCAAGTCCCGGTGGATTAACCCGCCGGAGGGCACGCAGCGAGCCCTCTTCACCAATCGCCTCGTAGAGGTCGCTGTGCATGGCGTGTTCGTAGATTTCGAACGGTGGGCGACCGCCGTCAGCCGGATCGGCGAAGACGTCGTGAATGAGAAACACGCCACCGACCCGAAGCTTCGGTGCCCACTTTCGATAGTCGCGCCACGCGACCTCGGCGGCGTGGCCACCGTCAAGAAAGAAGAGGTCAAGCGGCTGCGAGAAGTGGGGAGCGATGACCTCCGAGGGGCCGATTAGACCAATCACTGTCTCCTCCAGTTCGGCCTTGGCGATGGTGTGCTGCCAGGTGGGCAGGGTGTTGAGACGGCCGTCGAAGGGGTCGACGAGTTCTTCATCGAAGTAGGCCCAGCCGCGCTGATTTTCTTCGGAGCCGTGGTGGTGATCGAGACTGAAGAGGACGGCGTCGCGAGCTTGTGCCGCGGCGCCAAGATAGATCGCGGACTTGCCGCACCACGCGCCGAGCTCTAACCAGGTGGGGCCACCGGCGAGTTGAGCAAAACGGAACAGAGCGAGCCCCTCATTCTCGGGCATGAACCCCTTGGTCTCGAGGGCCAGGGCGAAGAGTTCGTCGGTGGTCTTCACCAGTGTCGCAATCCGTAGAGGGTGACGAGTCCTAACGCGAGGAAGATAAGCCCACCCGCGAAGCGAATTTTGGCCAAGGGCACCACACGCTGGAGGAGTTGGCCCCCGAAGGCACCGAGAACAGCGACCAACACGAGCGCCACGGAACTGGCGAGAAAAACCTCGACTGGCTGGTGGGTCTTGGCGGAAAGATTGGCCGCCTGAATCTGCGTCAAGTCGCCGAATTCGCCAATGAAGATAACGCTGAAGGCGGTGGCGACTTCGCGCCACGCCGAGGACGCGTGCTCGCGCTCGCCTTCGCGCTCGCCGCGTTCCTCCTCTTCCTTTTCCTTGACCAGCAGTAGATAGGCTGCGCCGCCGAGGAAGAGCAGGGCCACGATGAGGTTCTTGATGTGAACAGGTAGCAGCGTCAGCAAACTGCCGGCGGACACGGCGAGCGCCATCTGCACGATGAAGCCGAGGCTGGCGCCGAGTGCCACGTGGCGGGGGCGTGCCCTCGTCGACATCATGATCGTCGCGATCATGGTCTTGTCGGGGAGCTCCAACACAAACATGAGCGCAGCGACTCCGAGAAGGGCGGCTGCGCTCATGTTCGTATTGTAGGGCAGCTAGGCGCTGGGGAACTGCTGGCGGACGGCCTTCGTAAAGGCAATACCCACGCGCATGCGTTCCAGGGCCTGATCGACCGTCCGCTGCAGACCACCGAGCGAGTGGCTCTGGTGGAAGGCCTCGACCTGGGTGGCGAAGGCGGGATCGGTGATGAACGTGCTCACACCCAGCGCCATGTAGGAGGCGGTGTCGCGCGGGAACGTGGCCAGGGCGTCATCCCAACGGCTGGCGATGTAGCGCCAGACGGCGGGACCGGTGGCGGCATTCGTCGAGAGCAGCCCCAGGGACGACGACGCGTCCTGGGTGCGCACTTCGGTGAAGCACTTGGCCGCGAAGTCGAGCGCAATCTCTTCGATGCCAAAGCCGCTGAAAGCGCGCAGGTAGCGCTGCTTGTCCTGTGGCGTTGCCCCCGTGCGGTAGCGCTCGAGGAAGATCTCGTAGTCGGCCCACAGGCCGTCGGCGGCCACGATGCGCAAGATGGCGGGCGCCAGGTTGCCGTCCATAGTGTTGGCTTCAAAGCGACGACGAGCCTCGGCACGAATGCCCTCGTGCTCACCGATGCGGCCCAGCGTGAGCAAGACGGTGGCGCGCAACTGGGGGAGTCGTTCGCTCTCGCCGTCGCGAGCGTCAAAGCCGAGACGCTCGAAGGCTGGGGTATAGAGGTCGGTAACGAAGGCACGCAGGGCCGGCATCTGCTCGGGCGTGAGCGCACGAGACAGCATGGTCACGGCGTCGCTGACGATGCTCCACACGGTCGGCTCATCGCTCGAGCGGGCGACCTGCGCCAGCGTGGCGAAGTCCTCCCACGTGATGCGGCCGGCGAAGAACGTGGCCCAAGCGTCGGCGAAGAGGGTGAACAGCTCCAGGTCGTCGAGCTCGGTCGCGCGAGCGGCGAGCGCGGCCAATTCCGCCTTGCCGTAGCGCGAGCGGAAGACACCGGCACCTTCGGCGTTTACGACCACCGGCGCTTCGTCAGTGACGGTCAGGGGCTCGCTGCCGAGCAAGTGACGCGTCTTGGGTCCACCGTTGAGCGAGCGGGTGAAGAGCGGCACGAGCCAGTCGCGGCCGATGGCGCTCGCGCCCGAGGCCGTACCGTAGGCGAAGGGCTCTTGCGTCAGGACGCCGTTCTCGAGAGTGACAAGCGGGTGGCCACCTTGCATGATGAAGGTGTCCATGATGCGACCAACGGGCTCACCAGAGGCCTCTTCGAGTGCCTGCCACAGATCAGCGGTGACCGTGTTGCCGTAGCTGTGTCGCTGGAGGTAGAGGCGAATGCCGTCGCGGAAAGTTTCCGCGCCCAGCCACTGCTCGATCATGCGCAAGGTGGAGCCACCCTTGCGATAGGTCAAAACGTCAAACATGCCGCGAGTGTCGTCCGGGGAGATGACCTCGTATTCGATGGGGCGAGTCGAGTGGAGACCGTCGACTTGCAGCGAGATTTCGCGCTCGGTGCCGAACTGTACGAGGCCCTTCCATTCGGGGCGGAAGGCGTCGGTGCAGAGGACCTGCATGAACGTGGCGAAGGCCTCGTTTAGCCAAATGCCCTGCCACCACTCCATGGTGACCAGGTCGCCGAACCACATGTGGGCGAGCTCGTGGTGAATAACACTGGCCACGCGCTCCATTTCCGCCAGCGAGGCGGTAGCGGGGTCGATCAGCAGGTCCGACATCCGGTAGGTGATGCAGCCGAGGTTCTCCATGGCTCCCTGGGTGAAGTCCGGCACGGCAACCATGTCGACCTTGTCACCGGGGTAGGGGATGTTGAAGTAGTTGGAGAACCAGCGCAGGCCGTGGGCTGAGGCCTCGAGGGCCAACTCGGTCAGGTGGCCCTGACCCTTGGGGTAGACAATGCGCAGCGGCACGCCATCGACGTCAACGGACTCGGTGTGTTCGAAGGGGCCGACAATGAAGGCCACGAGGTAGGTGGACATGACCATGGTGGGGGCAAAGTGCACACGCGTGGTGCCGTCTCCCAGGTCAGTACGGTCGAGCTCGGTCGTGTTCGAGTAGGCCGCGAGGTGCGAGGCAACGGTCAGCGTCGTCTCGTAGGTGGCCTTGAACGCGGGCTCGTCCCAGCAGGGGAAGGCGCGTCGCGCGCTGCAGTTCTCAAACTGGGTCGTGGCGATGGCGTGTGACACGCCGTCACCGTCAACGTAGGTGGATCGGTAAAAACCGGTCAGCTTGTCGTTGATCTCACCAACGAAGTCGATGGTGAGTACCGCGGCCCCCAGGGGGAGTTCTTCATCAAAGGTGAAGGTCGCCGTTTCGTACGTGGCGTCCAGGGTCGGCGCGGCGGATGTGAGGACGCGGTCTCCGGCAGTCAACGTGGCGACGGAGAGGTCGAGGTCGCGCGCGTTGAGAGTGATCGAGCGGGTGGCCTCGTGCACGACGACGTCGATGGCCACGTGGCCAGTGAACGTGAATGTCTCGAGGCTCGGCGTCAAGAAGATTTGATACGCCGAAGGAACAACGGTGCGGTCGAGACGGTAGGGATTGTTCTGGTAGGTCATAACCCCCTACCTTATTCCCAAGCGATTACGCTCTTCGGGTGGCAAATACCCAAACTCCGGTGTCGCTTCGCAAGAAGCCCGAGCCCAATCGCTTGGCGGTGACCGGCATTGGCAACGCCATGCTGGACATCATGGCCAAGGATCACGACGAGGTCTTCGCCACGCTCGGCCTGACCAAGGCTGCCATGAATCTCATTGGGGCCGAGCAGCTCCAGCCCTTCTATGACGCCATGGGCCCAACCATCCAGCAGTCGGGTGGCTCCGTGGCCAACACCATTGCCGGCGTGGCCGCACTGGGTGGCACTTGCGGGTTTATTGGAAAAATCGCTGACGACGAGTTCGGCGAGCGCTTCACGCACGACCTCAAGGCCATGGGTGTTGAACTGGACCTCGCCATCGCGGCCGCCCACGAGGGGGCGACGGGCCGTTGCCACGTCTTTGTTACGCCCGACGCGCAGCGCACGATGGCGACCTACCTCGGTGCGGCCAACCAGCTGCGCCCGTCGGACATCACGGATCGCCTGATTTCGCGTTCCGAAATCACCTACATCGAGGGCTACCTCTACGACCTGCCACCGGCCAAGGCGGCCATCGCCCAGACGGTGGCCTTTGCCCACCAGCACGACTCCCTCGTGGCGCTGTCACTTTCGGACACCTTCTGTGTTGAACGCCACCACCGCGATTTCCTCGAACTCGTCGTTAACGACGTCGATGTGTTGCTTGCGAACGAGGGCGAGATCATGGCCCTCTTTAAGTCCTCGACGCGCGAGCAGGCCTACGCGGCCCTCGAGGAGCTCGGGGTGCTGGCGGCGATTACCCGCGGCCCCGAAGGCGCCGACATCATTACGAGCGCCGGCATCTACACAGTGGCGGCCGCCGACGTGCCGCACGTGGTTGATCAGAATGGCGCTGGTGACTTGTTCGCCTCCGGCTTCCTCTACGGGCTGGCCCTCGGGGCCGACCCAATTGAGGCCGCCGAACTCGGCTCGCTCTGCGCCGGCGAAATCATTGCCCACATGGGCGCTCGTCCCGAAGAGGACCTGGAAGAGATGGCGATTAACGCCGGACTGCTCTAAAGACCGAGTCGGTCGAGCTCCGCGTCGATTTCCTTCGTTCGCTTTGTTTCCCAGCGGACCCACTGCACCACCATCGGGATGCACGCCAGCAGCATGAGCGCGTCGCCGCCGATCCACATGATGGCGCCACCCAGGTGGTACATGTTGAGCGCGGCGTTGGTGGTCGTGCCCATCACCATCGTGGAGAGGTAGTCCGGGAAGGGCAAGTTCGTGGTGTTGATAATCGTGAGTCCGGTAAAGGTGTCTGCCGGCACCGCGGCCATGACGTAGACAACGCGCAGCCCGGGGTGCAGGTGCCGACCCCGCTCGGCGCCGAACGCCACACGAAAGAACAGGTATCCCACGAACAGGAAAATCAGCTGCTCGAGGTGGTGGACCCACATGTGGTGCATCATGACCGAGAACAGCGGCGTGACGTGCAGGACGGGGATGGAAATGAAGTAGAGAGCGAAGCCCGCAATCGGGTGAGTGACGAGTGCCATCACGCGACCGTCGAGGAAGGCCCGAATGTGGCTGCCGCCGGCCTCGTAGAGGAGGTCAAGGGGGCGCGCTAGCGCAAAGAAAGGTGCGGCCACCATGATGAGCAAGAGGTGCTGGATCATGTGGTCGGCGTAGAGGGACATGTCGTAGACGCCCAGCACCGACTGCGTAGCGAGGAACGTGACGACGAGACCACTCGCGAACCACGTGGTGGCCCAACCCGACCAACCGGGTGTGCGACGGACCCCTATTCCGTAGGCCAGTGCCGCGCCAAACATCATGAGAAGCGGGATGAGACCGAAATGCCACTGATTGAGGTGGTGCCACGAAAAGGTCTGCATCGGCATGGTCACAAAGTCAGTCTACCGGCGCCCCTTCGACGGCGAACTGGCTGCCATGATCATCCGACAGCACAGAATCGCTATAAATTTTGCTCATGTCACTTCGCGGTCGCCATTCACGTTCGACGGGCGACGCAGTGGGGACCCAGGCACCGCGTCGAGATATTCAAGTCCTCCGCGCATTGGCGGTAGCACTGGTGGTGGCGTGTCACGCCAAAGTGCCGGGGTTCGCCGGTGGTTTTGTCGGGGTCGACATTTTCTTTGTGATTAGTGGGTACGTCATCACGACGTCACTGCTTCGCTCGTCAGAGCAGCGACTCGGCGCGCAGCTGCTCTCGTTTTACGCACGTCGCGTCCGCCGCATCGCTCCCGCGGCGTCACTCGTGCTCAGCGCGACAGCGATTGTGGGCTATCTGCTGCTCAAGAAGAACTACCCACTGACATTGAATGACGACATTCGATGGGCGTCACTCTTTGGTGAAAATGTGCGGTTAATTCACACGTCGAGCAATTACTTCATCCCCGGCCTCACCCCATCTCTGGTCACACAGTTTTGGTCACTGGCCGTTGAGGAGCAGTTCTACATTGTCTACCCGCTCTTGTTGCTTAGTGCCCTGGCGTGGACACCAAAGCGGGCTCGTCGTGTTGTGACGCTGGTCCTGGTGGGCGCGGGCGTGATTGTTTCGGCCTGGTGGTCGTGGCGCGTTACCGGGACGCAGCCCATCAGTGCGTACTACTCACCGTTCACGCGATTCTGGGAGATCGGGTTGGGGTGCCTCGTGGCCCTCTTGCCCGAGCACTGGACGATTCGCTGGCGTCCTCTCAATGGTGCGGTCAGCGTGGGGGCCCTCGTGGTGGTAGGCGTGGCCATGCACCACCTGTCGGGGGCGTCGGTATACCCCGGTGTTCTCGCCTGGTGGCCCTGTGGCGCCACCGCGCTGTTGTTGTTGTGCGGGCGACGGGAGGGCTGGGCTGGGGGCCTGACCTTCCTGAGCGCCCCGCCCGTGCTCTACCTCGGTGAAATCTCTTACTCGCTCTACCTGTTCCACTACGCGTGGTTGATCATGCCCCAGTACTTTCCGTCATTCCCCAATAACGCGTTCGACCGTGTGGGTGAGGTGGCGTGTGCACTGGCCTGCGCGATGCTGTCGTACCACCTGATTGAAAACCCGATCCGCCACTCGCGTCGACTCGCCGGTGACACGTTCGCCTCCTTCGTCGTGTTGCTGATTGCGATTGCCGTGGTGTGGAACGCCACGGCAATCGTGAATCACCTCGTTGGCTGAACTACGAAATGAAGTACTGACTCGAGTAGCGCAGCGGCGCGTGGAAGATCGTGCCCAGTTCTCGGGCAACGTAGGTGGAGAAGACGTCTTCGCCAGCCATTGAAAAGTGAATGCCGTCCGGGCTTCGCAGGACGGACATCACGCCATTGACGGGCGCGGATTCCTGGAACTGTCCGCGCGGGCCGGCCAGGAGCTGCCACGTCGGCAAGTACACCGTGCCGGGTCGGCCACTGACGTTGGCGGCGAACTGCGCGTTGAGCAGCTGCATGCCGAGGTTGTATTCGTAGGGCTGCATCACGGGCATGCCGACCCACAGGACGTAACTGCCGGCCTGGCGCGCCATGCCGAGGATCTGCTGAATGAAGGAGCCGTAGGTCTTCTTCCACGCGGGAGTACCGAAATCTTCGATGGTGCCGTGGTCATTGATGTTCTGTTCGTCGTTGCCGCCGAGGCACACGATGAGCAAATTTGGTCGGTACGTGGCGAGGAACGAATGGAGTTGCACCGGCCAGTTGTAGAACCACGAGTTCGAGAGCCCGGTCGACGCCTTGTCCTTTTGATCAAAGGTGATCCAAGGATCGTTGGCGAGATCACGCTGTAAGCCCCAACCCAGTTCGCTCCCCAAGGAGTCCCCAATTTCGAGGATGGTGCAATGGGGGCGCTTGCCCACCACGTGGGCGACGGGCCTGCCAGTTCGGCGAAGTTGCGGCGTGTTGCCCGTCGCTCCCGTCAGGGTCGTCGTGGTGCTGGTGCTCGTGGCTGTTCCCGTGGCCGCGGTTGTCGTGGTGACGGGCGGGTGCGGTGACGAGAGGTGCAGGGGGCAGTTGGAGGACTGCGGTGATGTCGGGAAGGGAGTAACCACGATGGAGGCCGGGTGGGTTGGTCCCGTTGTGGCGCCGGTCGTGGTGGTGACCGGATGTGAGTGATGCGCGATGACCCGATGAGTCGGGGCCGTCGTCGTAGTCACCGGTGTTGTTGTCGTGGGGGCGGTGGTCACGGGGGCAGCAACCGAGGCCCTAGCGCGATGTGAAACGGTGTAGGCACTGCTCACGAGCAGTGCGAGGACGAGGAGCAGCACGCCTCGAAACAGCAGTCGGGACTGCGGGCGTGTGGACGTTGTCATTAGGAGGCAGACGCGCGAATCAGGGTGCGGTGGGAGAACGCGGCAGTCATAATCTCAGACTATAAATGGCGTTGGCACGTCGCAAGGATGGGCCGCAGAGAATCACGATTTTCGCCAGCGGCGGTAGCATGGCTCCAATGAAGGAAAAGTACTTTTCACCTCGAGCCATTGGACTCCACTGCGCTCTGGTGGGCTGGGTGGCGATGTGCGCCGCCGCCTCGTACTGGCAGGTGGGGCGAGCGCTGCAGGGCAACTCACTGAGCTTCCTCTATTCGATTGAATGGCCGTGTTTTGGCATCCTCGGGATTTTCGGCTGGTGGGCCCTTCTCAACATGGAGAAGGTCACTGAGCACCAAGAAATTGCCCGACGCGAGTACGAAGAGAAGATGCGGGCGCAGGCCCAGGCCGCACGGGCCGCCGAAGCCGCGCGTGAGGGTGAAGATCCGGAACTGGCGGCGTACAACGACCACCTCGCCGCATTGGCCGAACAGCCGAACAAGAAGAAGTGGGGACACTAAATGGACAAGGCATTTCGCCGTTACCGCGTCATGTCATTCGTGACCGGCACCACACTGATCTTGCTGTTCGCGCACCTGGCGCTCAAGTACGTCGACCACTCGCTGTGGCACCAGACCAAGTTGTTCGAGCTCCTCGATGGGGAAGCGCACGGCCTGGTGCTCTACCCGCTGTACATGGTGATGTCGTTCCAGTTTGTGTTCAAGGCCAAACTGCCCGTGGTGCTGTTGGCCCTGATGTTCTTGGCCGGTTTTGTCCCAGGCCTGGCGTTCTACATGGAATACCGCGTCGCGAAGCACGTGTACCCGAACGGGATTCCGGCCAAAACGCCCTAAGGGCGTGACAGGTCACGCGACGCTAGTAAGGCTGCAGAAACGACTCACACATAGTGGAGTCATACCGATTTCCCAGGGGAAATCGCGAACGGCAAATTAGCCGCGACCGCAGTTTGGCTTCTTGCCGTGGTTGGCCTTCTTCTTTGCGCGCAGTTTGCGCTTTACGGTCCGCTTTGACATAGGGAATAATCTTAGTGCCTCGGCGACACTCGAAGCCAAACGTAAAGTGAGTAGCGGTGAACGCAGAATCCCCTCGGGGCGAATTGATGGTGGTCGCCACTCCTTTGGGGAACCTCGGCGACCTGTCGCGACGGGCGCTCGAGCTCTTTGCGGTGGCCGACGCCATTTACTGCGAGGACACCCGCCACTCGCGCACCCTGTTTTCGGCCAACGACATCGCCACCCGGGGGAGACTCCACGCGCTGCACGAACACAACGAAGCTTCCCAGTGTGCCGAAATCTGTGAGCGCGTGGCCCGTGGCGAGGTCGTTGCCCTCATTTCGGACGCAGGAACGCCAGGAATTTCCGATCCGGGCGCCCGTGTGGTGGCCGCGGTGGCCGACGCGGGGTTGCGCGTGTCGACGGTGCCCGGACCCAGTGCGGTGATTGCGGCGCTTTCCATCAGTGGCCTGCCAACCGAGCGTTTCTGCATGGAGGGATTCCTGCCTCGCAAGGCGGGCGAACGCGCCGCGCTCTACGACCTCTGGTCGCGTGAGGAGCGCACCATCGTGGCGTACGAGTCGCCGCAGCGTCTGTCGACCTCGTTGGATGAACTGGCGCTCTTGTTCCCCGAACGGCGAGTGGCGATTGCGCGGGAACTCACCAAAATGCACGAAGAGGTTCTCCGGGGCACGTTGGCGGAGGTCAGCGCCCTCATTCGTTCGCGCGACGTGCTCGGTGAGATCGTGATTGTCCTTGATGGTGCCGGTGCGGCACCCGCGATGGGACCAGAAGCGGTCGAACAGGCGTTGCGTGACCAGTTCGCTCACGGGGCGAGCGTGCGTGATGCCGTCAACGAGGTGGTGCAGGCCCTCGGTGTGAATCACCGAGAGACTTACCAAGTGGCGCTCGAACTTCGCAAGGAAATCCCACCCACGGCCTAAGCGTCGCTCGTGGCGGGGCCGGCGTGAGTTAGTAGCCTTGAGTCATGGCTCGTTTCTATATCACCACGCCCATTTACTACGTAAATGACGCGCCCCACGTCGGTCACGCCTACTGCACGGTCAACGCTGACGCGATGGCCCGCTGGCACCGGCTGAACGGCCACGACACCAAGTTCCTCACCGGCACCGACGAACACGGTCAGAAGGTGGCCGACGCCGCGGCCAAAAATGGCGTCTCGCCCCAGGAATGGACTGACCGGACCTCGGTACGCTTCCGCGAGGCTTGGGACGCCCTCAACATCAGTTACGACGACTTCATTCGCACGACCGAGCCTCGGCATTTCGAGACGGTGCAGAAGTTCTTGACGGCCGTTTACGAGAACGGCTACATCTACAAGGACACCTACGTTGGTCTCTACTGCGTGAGTTGCGAGGACTACTTCACGAACGAGGCGGCCGACGAGGGCAAGTGCCCCATCCACGGTCGCCCGCTGACGGAGATGGAAGAAGACAACTGGTTCTTCAAGCTGAGTGCCTTCGAGCAGCCCCTGCTGGACTTCTACGCCGCTAACCCCCACTTCGTGTCACCCGACACGAAGTTCAACGAGGCCCACGCCTTCATCAAGGGTGGCCTCAAGGACATTTCGATTACGCGCACCTCGATTGACTGGGGTATTCCAGTGCCGTGGGACAGCGACCACGTCTTTTACGTCTGGTACGACGCCCTGATCAACTACCTAACGGCCATTGGCTACGGCCGTGACGACGACCAGGTCGGCGAATGGTGGCCCGAGTCGAACCACCTCATTGGTAAAGAAATCATCCGTTTCCACGCCGTGTGGTGGCCCGCGATGTGCATGGCCGCCGGTCTCGACCCCGTCCACCACATTCAGGTCCACGGCTGGCTGCTGGTCGGCGGGCAGAAGCTCTCCAAGACCATGGCCGCCGAAGGTGGCGTTCGCCTCACCGACATCTCGCCGGTGATGCTGACCGACGAGTTCGGTGTCGACCCCCTGCGGTACTACCTGCTGCGTGAAACGGCCCTGGGTAACGACGGCGACTTCTCGCACGAGGGCATCACGGCCCGCTACAACACCGACCTCGCGAACAACCTCGGCAACCTGGTCGCTCGCGTGACGACCATCGTCGCCTCGTCCTGCGACGGACAGGGCCCCGAACCTGAGGTGGAGAGCCCCCTGCGGGCGGCTGCTGAAACTGCCATTGCCGACGCTGAGCGGGCGTGGGCGCGCTTCGCACCCCACCACGCGCTCGAAGCCACCTGGCAGCTGATTGGGGCGACCAACGCCTACCTCGAGCAGTGCGCACCGTGGAAGATGGCGGCCGGACCCGCGCTGGACGCCGTGATGGGCAACGCCCTCGAGGCCATCCGCTTGGTGACGATTTTGGCGACGCCCGCGATGCCGGGCGTGTGCCAGACCATTTGGCAGCGCATTGGACTGACCGGCGCACCGACTGACGAACTCTTCGCCTCCGCGGCGGTCTGGGGTCGGTACCATGCCGTCACGCCAATCGTGAAGGGTGAGCCGCTCTTTCCCCGTATCAAGGCATCGGCGTGAGCTTCTGGACAGATGCCCACTGCCACCTGCAGGACAACTACCTGACTGAGTGGGAAGTCGAGGGCAACGCCCGAGACACCCTCGCGCGGGCCCTGGAAGCCGGCGTCAATCGTGTGGTCGTCATCGGGACCGGCGCCCAGTCCTCCCGTGAGGCGCTGGCCATCACGGACCTCTCAGGTGACGTGGAGATCTACGCCACGGTGGGACTGCACCCCCACGACGCGGCCAGTGACCTCGAGCCCATCATCGAGATGGCGAGGGCTGGACACCCCCGCCTCGTCGGCATTGGCGAATGCGGTCTGGACTACTTCTACGAGCACACCGACCGGTCACTGCAGCGCGTGGCGTTCGCCCGGCAGATCGCCTTGGCGCACGAACTCGACCTCGCACTGGTCATCCACGCCCGTGACGCCTTCGACGACCTCTTTGACGTGTTCCGTACCGAAGGCGTGCCTCCGCGCACCGTGATTCACTGCTTCACCGGTGGCCCCGCCGACGCCGAGGGCTGCCTCGAGTGGGGGTGCGACATCTCCATCTCGGGCATTGTGACCTTCAAGAACGCCGAGACTCTTCGCGAAGCGGCGCGACTCGTGCCACTCGATCGCCTGCACGTTGAGACGGACGCGCCCTTCCTGGCCCCCGTGCCACACCGTGGCCGCCCGAATGAGCCGGCGTACGTTTCGCTGGTGGGGGAGTACGTGGCCCAGCTCCGGGGTGAGGCCATTGACGATGTTCGTCGCGCCACCGCGGCGAACAGTGCCCGCCTCTTCGCCCTGCCAGCACAATAAATATCCCTTGATAAGGGATTATGAGACTTTTATCTGAAAAGGTTGCCCGCAGAGCCACAAGTGCCTAGCGTTGTTCATGTGGCCCCCGGGGCCCAGACGTCGTCCCTGGAGGATTGAACAATGCGCCAGGAACCTGCCAACCATTCGTCGCGATTCTGGCTCGCGCCCATTGCCAGTGTTGTTTTCCTCCTCAGCCTCGCCTCGCCGTCAACGATGGCGCACGCCTCGGGGCTCGGCAGCGAACCGATGCCAAATCTGATTGGGCTCTCCAAGGCCAGTGCGTGGCGGGTTCTGCGAGCCGACCAGCTGTTCTTCTCAACCAAGGGCCCCGGCGCCGCGAACGGCTCGTGGCAGCGAGTCGTCGGTGAGATCCCCGCGGCGGGCACCACCGTCCCGGTCCGTTCCACGGTAATTCTGGAGGTCTCGACGACGCCGGTCGCAACGCCGAAGCGCGTGGTGCACCGGCCCCGGCGAACACGGGTGCCGGCCCTGGTGGGGCAGTCACTCTCGTTTGCCGTCTGGCGAAGCCACCTCGTCGGCTTCCACATCCGGGTGGTGCATATTGGTCCCCACCGCGGTCCCTTCACCTCGGTCACTTTGCAGCGCCCCCGCGGCCACCTCTGGGCGACGGCGGGAGCGACGATTACGGTCGACGTGCGCTCCTACGCCCATCGCGTGCGGGGGCAGGCCGCGGTCCCCGGCAGCCGCACGGTAACGGTGACCCCGCCAGCGAGCGCCAGCCACGTCAAAGTGGGCATCGCCACGTACTACTACTACATCCCCGGCCAGTGCGCGACGTGGTATCTCCCACGCGGCACGCGCATCTGGGTCAAGGACGAACAGACCGGCAAAGTCATCACCTGTGTGGCTACCGATCGCGAGGGCGCCCACGGCAGGGCGGCCGTCGATTTGGACGCCGCTGACTTCGCGGCACTCGCTCCGCTCGGACAGGGCGTCATACCTGTAAGAGTTTGGTGGTGACACATTCTCGAACGTCCCTCGTGGACTTGCTCAATCAACACGGTCTCAAGCCCTCGCGCGCCCTCGGCCAGAACTTCGTGGTGGACCCCAACACGGTTCGCCGCATCGCCCGCTTGGCCGACGTTGGCCCCGATGACTTCGTCCTCGAAATTGGTCCGGGGCTGGGATCATTGACGATGGCCCTCGTTGAGACCGGCGCCACGGTCGAGGCCATCGAGATTGACAAGTACCTGCTGGAGCCCCTGCGATCAGTCGTGGAGCCCCTGGGCGTTGTGGTCCACCACGCCGACGCCCTCACGGCCGACTACGAGACGATTCTGCGCGGGCGCCAGGCGGTGGTGGTCGCCAACCTGCCCTACAACGTGGCCACACCACTCGTCCTGCACCTTCTCGAAACCGTGCCGGGCATCACCCGTTTGCTGGTGATGGTGCAGAAGGAAGTCGGCGAGCGCTTTGCCGCACAGGCCGGCGACGAAGCCTTCGGCGCAGTTTCGCTGCGCGTGCAGTACTTCGCGGACGCCGCCGTGGTCGGCAAAGTGGGGCCCAACGTCTTTGTGCCGAAGCCCAACGTGGACTCGGCGCTGGTGTCGGTGGTGCGGCGTCCCAGTGTCCGCATCAGCCCCGACATCGTCTCGGAGGAGGCACTCTTCGAGGTAGTGCGGATGGCCTTCGGCCAACGCCGCAAGATGCTGCGCAAGTCGCTCCAGAGCTGGACCACCGAGGGTGTCTTCGAGCGGGCCGAGGTGGCCGAAACGAAGCGTCCGGAAGAACTAACGCTCGAGGAGTTCGCTCGACTGGCGGCGGCGCGATGACCACGGTGCTCGCTCACGCCAAGCTGACCTGGTACCTAGAAATCACGGGGACGCGCCCCGACGGCTACCACCTGCTGCGGAGTGAAATGACCTCGCTGGCGCTGCACGATGAACTCACCATTGATCCCGACGGGGACTACCTCCACATCCCTAATGCCCCCTACTTGCCAACGGGCCCCACCAATCTTGTGCGCCAGGCGCTCGCGATGGTGGGCCGGACGGCCGGCATCACCCTCATGAAATACATCCCCACTGGTGGCGGCCTCGGGGGCGGCAGTGCCGACGCGGCAGCCGTCCTGCGCTGGGCGGGGGGTGTCAGTGACGAGCAAGCGTTGCGCCTCGGTGGCGACGTGCCGTTCTGCCTGCACGGGGGCCGCTGCGAGGTGGCGGGCATTGGTGAGGAATTGACGCCACTGCCCTACGAGGAACGGCAGGTGACGTTGCTATTGCCGCCCTTTTCCATCAACACCAAGCGGGCCTACGCCGCCTATGACGAGCTGGTTCGATCAGGGGAGCGCCCAGGTGGGCGCAATCACTTAGAGGCTGCTGCCTGTGCGGTGGATCCGCGGATGGCCACAGCGCTGGCGTGGGCACGTGCCGAGTTCGGTGACGTGCAGTTGGCCGGGTCGGGCTCGACGATGTTCGTCGCAGGGCACGTGAATAGCAACGCGGCACGTTGGGACGTGACAAGTCCCGTCGGGGCTTTGCGGGTGGTTCAGACGGTAACAACGCCCGGGGGGCGTTGAAAGACTATTTACCAGCTGCTCGACGCTGGAAGCGCGTACGCTTCAACATCTTCTTGTGCTTCTTCTTGCGCATGCGCTTACGGCGCTTCTTAATTAATGATCCCATGGCTTAGAGAACACTACTAGATGGCGCGGGGTAGTCCCAACTCACGATGACGGCGTCACTTTGCGGATCCGTAAAGCCTGTCGGGGGCAGCCCCGCACGGCGTACGTCGCGGCCTGCACGAGCGCGTGGTCGGCCAGGGGGCGTGGCGTCTGGTCGATGACGGGATAGCCCCACTCGTCGAGGGTGACCAATTCGGGGGCCAGTTCGTGACAGTGGCCGAAGCCGTCACACAAAATTGGATTGACCTGCAGAACAAAGCTGCCGGAGCGACCTATTCCCATTCGAGTGCCTCCTCGTGCGTGAGTGCGGGGACCATGAGCAGTGGCGAAGCGTTGACGCCTGCGCACGCCCCCAGGGTCAGGTGAGCGGTCACGTCCATGCGGAATGTATCGAGCGCGGTGCGAACGAATCGAATAACGCCATCGGGGTGACGGCAAGCACCACGACCCGCGATTTCGGCAAAGCGCTGCTCGAGTCGCTTCGCGGCGGCGCGGGCGTCCCGGGTGGCGTAGGCGACGTGGCGAAGGTCGTCAGCGATGGCGGGCAGCCCGAAAGCGCAGGGGCCACACTGACGGGCACTCTCGTTGGCCATCCAGGCCGCGACGCGGAAAGTTTCTCGCAGTCCGCAGCTGGTGGCGGGAATGGGGCACAAAATGCCCGCACCCACACCGGCGCCTAGTGGCGCCAGCGCCTCGTTGCTGTAGGGGAGATCGAGGATGGTGGGACCAAAGACGGCACCGCCGTACCCACCGACGACGAGGCCCTGCGGCGCGGGGTCGCTGTTGACGGCCGCCAGGATGTCTCGAATGCGGGTGCCCACGGCAACTTCAATCACGCGGGGTGCCGGCACGGCGCCGCTGATGGAGACCAACATGGTGCCGGGGTGCGCGGGCGTTCCCTGGGACCGGAACCACGACGCGCCCCACCGCGTGATGAGGCCGAGGTGGGCGCAGGTTTCGGTATTCTCCACGAGCGCGGGGTGGCGGCGCACGCGCAGCACTGACGGCTTCTCCGGTCGAAACTGGGGGAGTGCCTCGTTGTCATTGAGCCAGTGGACCAGCGCCGACTCTTCGCCGGCCACGTAGCGACCAGGAGGCGTCTCAACGGTGATGGCGGGCCCTCGCAGGCTCTGGCGCTCCCGTTCGTGCACCGCACGCTTCACGACGGCAATGGTGGCGGCGTGCTCACGAGCGATGCAGATGGTGATTTGGTCGGCGTGGATCAGTTCGGCGAGCATCTCGGCGCCATCGAGCACGAGGTGGGGGTTCAGGCGAAGGAGGTGCTTGTCCTTGTTGGCCGCGGGCTCACCCTCCATCGCGTTGACCACCACGGTGCGGTGCCGCGAGCGTTGCGACCGGAGCAGCGCCACCTTTCGGGCGGTTTCGAAACCACCACCACCGCGACCGAGGAGCCCCGAACGTTCAAGCTCTTCCATTGGTTTCGGGAGCGATCCCGCGCCAAAGAGCTGGCGGTGCTCGGCGAGGGACGCCGTTCGTCCAGTGCGCGTCGCGAGAAGGCGTTGTGGTCCGGCCAGCGGTGTCATCGCGTCTTCTTTCGGTTGGCGGTGCGCTCGGCTGAGGGCAGCGGCGACAGTGCCGTGCGACCGGCGGCGCGCGTCGGACGGTAGATCAATCGTGCCGCACCCGCGAGGGCCACGGCGGCGAAGCACGTCAGCGTGAGGTCGAGGCCGATGCCGCTGTGGGCGTCGGTGCCCGTCGTGAAGGCGTGCGCGATGGCGGCGGCCACCGCCATCCACGAGAACCAGTGAATGAATCGCCAGGTGTCGTTGCGAAGGCGCAACTTGAGCAGGCTCGATACCCACACCGCAATCATCAGGTCGAACGCCACCGCACCGAGGCTGACGCCCAGCGTCTTGTAGGAGGAGGTGAGTGGCACGACGATGGAGAGGGGGCCTGTCGACACGTAGGAGTCAACCACGGTGGTGAGGACGTGAATCCCAACGAAGGTCACCGCGATCATGGAAAGAGAGCGGTGAATCTCGTTGATCTCAAATCGGCCAACGGTCGATCCACCAACGCGCAGTGCCACGAGGGAACCCAGCACGACGACGAGTGTGAGTAACACCATGGCCACGACGCCAGTGGCCCGGGTGGTGTACCAGAGGTAGGGAGTTGTTAGGGCAATCATGCGTGGTCCTCCGGCCAGCCGCCGGCGTAGAGCACGTCGCCGTTACGTGTTACCAGTCGGGCGCTCCATCCCGCTTGGGTGAGATCGTAGAGTACGTCGCTGCCCCAAGCCACGCAGGCCGTGGCGAAGGCGTTGGCCGTAACACAGCTGTCCGCGGCCACCGAAGCGCAAATAATGTCGCTCGTCGCACTCAGGCCGGTGCGGGGGTCGATGATGTGGTGACGCGTGGTTGTCGTGGTCTCCCACGTTCGAACTGCGGACGATGACGTCGCCACGCCACCACCGGTCAGGGCGATGCGAGGTTCATCACCGGCGATGGTGGTCGCGTCGCTCACACCAATGACCCAGCCGGTGAGCGGTGCGGGTCCGCCAAAGGCGACGTCGCCACCAATCTCGACGCACACACCACTGGAGGCACCCACGGCGCGGGCAACCAGATCGCACGTCAACGCTTTCGCGGTGGCGCCAAAATCAAAACGGACGCCCGCGGGACGAACCAGCCTGCTCGTCGTCGGGTCAAACGAAACGTTGGCGAGCCCCGGGGCCGGAGCGGTGGCCGTTTCATGACCCTGAGGGACCAAGTGGTCGTAGTCGCTTCGGTAGCCCATGGCTTCGATTGCCGGCAGGGTGGTGGGGTCGCAGGCCCCACGCGTCATGACGTACGCATCTCGCGCGGCTTCGAACACCTGGGTCATCAACGGTGAAAGCACCGCGGGTTCATAGCTCTGGTTGAGAAGGGAGATTTCGCTGTCGTCGCGAAAGCGGCTGGCCACGACCGTCATGGCGTCGAGGGTGTTCTGCAGCGTCGCCAGCGCCTCGTCGTGGGCGAGGGCGTCAAGTGTCGTCAGTGATCCGCTCATGCCCCAGACGGCAAAGGTGGAGCGCTTAGACACAGTTCTGATGGCCTGAGGGGGTGGTGTAGCAGTAGGTGGTCGTCGTGACAGGAGCGGTTGTGGGCGTGGTGTACACGGTGGTGGGGGTCACCCCGGTGGATCCCGAGCTTCCGGTGGACCCGGTGGGGGTCGACGGCGTCGTGGTGGTCGTTGGTGCGACGTGAGCGTAGTGCTTCACGTTGGTGGCGATGACGCCGACCAGCGCTACGGAGAGAGCGGAGGAGCCGACGACCACGGAACGGGTCAGCGTACGAATCCGAGCGAATCGCTGGTCGCGGCGGTGTTGGAGGCGGTGGAGGGGGGTCACGTCTTCAAGTTTCACTGATGGGAATAAGCGTTACGCCTGGAGTTTTATAAAGATTCCCGAAACTTTTAGCGCGTTGGAAAGGTCATGGTGAAGCGGGCGCCACCAAGGGTCGGGTCTTCATCGACCGTGACGGTGCCACCGAATTCATCGACCACCTGGGCCACAATTGACAGACCGAGGCCCGAACCCGGCAGGCCGCGGCTTGACGGGGCGCGCCAGAAACGGTCAAAGACCCGCGCTCGTTCTTCGGCGGGGATTCCGGGGCCGCTGTCGCTCACGGTCACCGATCCCGCCCCGACGGCCACGTGAATCGTTCCCTTCTCAGGAGTGAACTTAACCGCGTTGGTAAGCAGGTTCGAGACCGCCCGCGTCAGACGGTCACGTCGTCCACTGACCGTGGATGATTCGGACGTAACGGTGATCTCGATGTGCTTGATGCGGGCGTAGGTGCGCGCTGTCTCCACGCAGTCTTCGACCACTTCCTCGAGGTTGAGGTCAACGACGGCGCCCTCCGAGCGTTCGCCGCGAGCGAGCTCGCCGAGGTCGGTGATGAGCGTGGCCAATTCATCAACTTGAGTGACCATGTCACCGGTGAGTTGGCCCAAGTCGTCCGCGCCGAGCTCCGCGGCCCGAGAGAGCACCTGCGCATTGGTGCGCAGCGAGGTCAGTGGGGTCCGTAGCTCGTGGCTCGCGTCGAGCACCAGTTGGCGCTGGAGTGACTGACTGTCTTCAACAGTTCGCAGCAACTCGTTAAAGACCCGCCGCAATCGGCCCAGTTCGTCGGTGCTGCCCGGGTCGACCCGGCGCGTCATGTCGTTGTCGCGAGCAATTGATTCAATTTCGTTGGTAACGCTCTCGAGGGGGTGCAGGGCCTGCTGGGTCAACCAGAAGCCGAGTGCCAACGTCAACAAGAGCACGGAGGCCGCGACCATCAGCAGTGTTCGCAACACGCTCCGTAGTTCGGCGATCTGTCCGTTGAATCCAACGACGTAGAGCTGGGCACCCGGTTCGGCCTGCTGGCAGACAACCCCATTGCAGGTGGTGGTTACTTCGATGGTCGCGGGGAGGAGGAGTTCGCGGAACCACTGGTCTTGAATGTTGACCGTCCGGTAGAGCGGCGCGGTGGCCTTCTCGGCGGCGTAGTGCTGCACCGTCGCGTCTACGAACGCCTTCGGTCCCGAGGCGACGGTGCCGTTGGCCAAAATCAGAATGCCGCCTTGCTCCTCGTTGGGCTGATCAGGGTTCGCCGCCTGCTGCAGCGACTGGTCAACCGAGTGGAGCAGGGCATTGCGAGTGGTGAGGTACGACGTAGCACTGGACAGGACCACCGCAATGGCCGCGGCCGACACGGCCGCGGCGATGACACGGGTGCGGAATGTGAGGTTCACGCCGAGCGCAGTGAGTAGCCGACACCACGAACGGTCTGAATGAGGCGTGATTCGCCGGACTCTTCGAGCTTGCGACGCAGGTAACCGATGTAGACAGCGAGGGAGTTGGTGCCGGAGTCGAAGGTGTAGCCCCACACCAGGTCGAGAATCTGCTCGCGGGTGAGGACCTGTCGGGGGTGCTGGAGAAAGAGTTCTAGGAGGTCGAACTCAATCTTGGTCAACTCCACGGCGCGGTCGCCGCGCTTGACCTCACGAGTGGAGCGATTGAGGCTCACGTCCTCAAAGCGCAACACCGCGTCGTCACCGTCGGTGAGATTGCGGCGGCGGAGGAGGGCGCGCAGACGCGCCAGGAGTTCGGCCAGGTCAAAGGGCTTGACGAGGTAGTCGTCAGCGCCGACGTCCAGACCCTCGACGCGGTCGTTCACCGCATCACGAGCCGTCAGCATGAGAATCGGCGTGGCGTCGCCGGCGCGCCGGATGCGGCGGCATACTTCGAGGCCGTCAATGTCGGGCAACTGCAAGTCGAGCACGATCGCTTCGGGGGCCTTGAGCTGGAAGGCCTTGAGGGCACTCAGTCCGTCCTCGAATAACTCAACGTCGTAGTTCTCCATGCGCAGCGCCCGACCGAGGGAGTTGCGGATTGCGCCGTCGTCATCAACGATGGCGATGTAGGAGTGGGGGGAGGTGGTCGTCGACATGGTCATTCTTTCGCTCAGCACTACAACCTCTAGTGTTGTTGGGTGGTGTTAAGTCTTATCCGGACTTGACTAAGAATCTTCGAAGATTCTTCCACGCCGTATTCGCGGGTAGTTCAATTGGCAGAACGACGGATTTTGGTTCCGTAGGTTGGAGGTTCGAGCCCTCCCCCGCGAGCGTTGCGAAAGGGATGCAATGCTCAAACTCGAAGAGTATTTTTTGCCCACCATGACCCTTCGAGGTCGCCGAGTTGTCGCGACGGCGGCCGAGATGGCCAACGTCGCCGAGGACGCGCCCGCGGCCTCGCTCTGGCGTGCCGTGCTGGCGCTGACCAGCCTGAACCCCCGAACGAGCGTGCGTTACGGTCTCCTTCGCGCGCTGCCCGACGGGAAAGTGGAGTACCTTGCCTGCGTCCGGGCGAGCGACGTCGCCAGCGAGGACATGGAACTGGTCACCGTTGAGGGTGGCTATTTCATTGGCGCCGAACACGTTGGCGATGTCGCCACTCTGGGCGAGTCGGTCCGCTGGTTTTACGACGAGTATCTGCCCACATCGGGCTACGTCCGCCGCAACGAATGGCACGTCGAAATCTTTGACCCCCGCTTCGACCCGGCTGATCCGGAGAGCATTTTGACCTTTGGAGTGTTCGTGGAGCGCCCCAATTCGCCAGCCTGAGCACAGGGGAGCGGCCCTCGAGAGTGAGGGTGCGCCGTCTTGTAGCCTTGGGGTGTGGAATCTCTTGCCAAGCGCCGCCTCGTAATCGTCACGGGGCGTTGCCACCCCGCCCTCGCTCAGGACATCGCCAGCCAGCTTGGTGTTGAACTGACGGAAGCTCACGTGCGGGAGTTCGCCAACGGCGAAATTCACTGCCGCTTCGACGAGTCAATTCGCGGCGCGCACGTCTTTATCGTGCAGACCCACTCCTCGCCGGTGAACGACGCCGTGATGGAGCAGCTAATCATGATTGACGCCGCCAAGCGCGCCTCGGCCAAGAGCATCACCGCCGTTATTCCGAACTACGGCTACGCCCGCCAGGACCGCAAGTCGGCCGGCCGCGAGCCCATTACCGCAAAGCTGATCGCCGACATGCTCCAGACCGCCGGCGCCACACGCGTGCTCTCGGTTGACTTTCACTCGGGGCAGATCCAGGGATTCTTCGACATTCCCGTTGACCACCTCGTGGCCGCGCCCGTCATTGAGGACTACCTCAAGGAGCACGCCGACCCCAACAACCTCGTGGTGGTGGCGCCCGACGCCGGACGCGTCAAGGTCGCCGAGCGCTACGCCCAGCACCTCGGCTGTGACCTGGCCCTCGTGCACAAGACCCGCCCGAAGGGCACGGCCAACGTGGCCGAGGCTCGTCACATCGTCGGTGAAGTTGCCGGCCGCCACTGCGTGTTGATTGATGACATGATCGACACCGCTGGCACCATCGTGGCCGCTTGCGACCTGCTCAAGGAGCACGGCGCCGGTGAAATCTGGGTGATGGCCACCCACGCGCTCTTTTCGCCGCCGGCCGTGGACCGTTTGTTCAACGCCCCGGTGACCCGCGTGGTGGTGACTGACACCCTGCCCCTCCCACCGGAGCGTCGCTTCGAGAAGCTCGAAGTGCTTTCCGTGGCCACCATTGTCGCCAATGCCATTTCCGCGATTTTCGAGGACAGTTCGGTCTCGGACATCTTTGGTGGCGAAAACCTGCTCTAGCACTGGCGTTTTTCGCCGTCGTGCGACTCCGCTAGACTGTCTACCCTGTGCGTGACCACTGGTCAGGCCAGCCATTCGTATAAGGAGAAGTCATGTCACAAGTCACGCTGCAGGCGACCACGTCGCGCGCTCAGGGAACGCGTAACTCGCGCCGTCTTCGTATCGCGGGCTCGATTCCCGCCGTCGTGTACGGCAACGGTGTCACCCCTCTGCCCGTGGCTGTGAACGCCAAGGAGTTCCGCACCGCGGTCTCCGGTGACCAGGGCCTCAACACCTTGATTGCCCTCGAAGCCGATGGCGCCTCGTACACCGTCCTCGCTCGCGAAATTCAGCGCCACCCCGTGCGTGGCACCGTTGCGCACATCGACTTCCAGGTCGTTGACCCCGACCGTCCGGTCGAGGCCACCGTGCCGCTGCACATGATCGGTGACGCCGTTGAAGTTCGTCACGCCGACTGGGAGATCGACCAGCAGATGTTCAGCTTCGCGCTGCGCACCCGCCCCGCTCTCATCCCGACGCACATCGACGTCGACATCTCGGCCCTCACCCCCGGCAGCGCCATTCACGTCAAGGACGTGGTCTTGCCCGCCGGCGTCGAAGCCGCTGGTGACCCCAACGCCAACGTCGTGAACACCCGCGCAGGTCGCGCCGCCAAGACGGCCGAACGCGCGTAGTTCAGCGTGGCTCTCCGGCGCTTCGCCGCGAGTGGCCGTCGCGGAAGCGCTAGCACCCTCGTACTCGTCGGACTCGCCAACCCTGGCGCGGAATACGAAGGCTCACGTCACAACGTCGGCGGTGATGCCATTCGTGTTCTGTGCGCCGAACGAGGCGCCCGACTCGTCGTGGAACCGCGTCAGCGCTGCCTGAGTGCGACCCTCCCTACGCCCCGCGGTCCCGTCACGCTCGCCGTTCCGACGACGTACATGAACGAGTCCGGCCAGGCGGTTGGACCACTTCTGACGAGAACCTCGCTCACCGATTTGTCCCACCTGATCGTCGTGCATGACGAGCTCGATCTCGAGCCCGGCCGACTCCAGTTCAAGATGGGCGGTGGCCTCGCCGGTCACAACGGCCTGCGTTCTATTGCGGCCACGCTGGGCACACAGGACTTCGGTCGTCTCCGTATTGGTATCGGACGACCCGTCCGCAAAGAGCAAGTCACCGATTGGGTGCTCAAGCGCCCCACGGGGGAACGCCGTGCCGCCCTCGAGGAAAACGTTCGCTTCGCCGCGGCCGCGTTAGGCACCCTCATTGATGAATCGTTCGACGAGGCGCAGCGTTCCATCAACGGTGCCCGTGGCTAAGGCCAGCGGTCTTCGCCGCGTTCTAGAACTCGCCGCCCCGTCGCTCCGGGTGGCGCACGCCACCGGCTCCTTCACTCCGTCGGCCTACGCGACGCCGGCCACCATTGCCGCCTACGCCCTCACCACCTCGCCGCTCGTGGTCGTGACCGCCACGTCTGCCGAGGCCGAGACGCTCCGCGAGGGCGTGCAGGCCCTGCTGGGCGAGGGGAGCGACGTGGCGTTGTGGCCCGCGTGGGACACGCACCCCCTCGAGCGTGTGAGCCCCGACATTGCCGTGATGGCCGAGCGTGCTTTGTTGCGCTGGCGCGTTGAACAGGGTGACGTTCCGGCCGTGATTGTCGCGCCCATCCGCGCCCTCGCGCAGATTCTGCCCCCAGAACCGCCGACGGAGCCACTGGTCCTGCGCTTCGGTCACTCCCATGACCGTGATGAGGTGCTGCGCACCTTGACGGCCTTCGGCTACCGGCGAGAGCACCTCGTTGAACACCGCGCCGAGTTTGCGGTGCGCGGTGGCATCGTCGACATCTGGCCGGCCCACAGCCACCAGCCAGTGCGACTGGACTTCTTCGGCGACGAGATTGAGCGACTGACCTCGTTCGACATCGCGAACCAGCGTTCGACTCACGACCTCGACGCCGTGATTATTGGTCCGGCCCGCGAATGGATTCCTGGCCCCGAGGCACGAGCCGCCGCGGAGGCGCGAGCTAGCGCCACCACGTGGGGCCGTGACATCATCAGTCGCATCGCCCAGGGCGACCTGTTCGACGGCATTGAGGGGTGGATGTCGCTCTTCACCCCCGAACGCCAGACGCTCCTCGATCTGCTCGACGGAGTGACCGTGGCGGTGGTCGAGTCGACGCGCGTGGCCGGCCGTCTCAGTGACCTCCTCGATGAAGAGGGCGAACTCGCTGACGCCGTCGCCCAGACGTGGCAGGCCACCGAGCCCATTGCCTTGCTGCACGACCCGTATGACGTCGTGATGAAGAACCGCTCCATTGTGGCCTTCGACCCCGGGTTCGCCGACGCGCCCGTCCTCACCTCGCCACCCGTGGTGCAGGGCGATCCGTCGCGTATCAGTGCCCACGTCCAATCGTGGCCGCGTGAACAGCGTGGCGTCATTTTGTCCAGTAATCCGGCCGCGGTCACCCGCATGGCCGAACAGCTCCGCGGTGAAGGCATCGACGTCACGACCGACCCAGACGCGGCACTCGACGTTCGCATCACGGTCTTGGCGTCGACGCTGCCAGCCGGGTTCGCCCTGAGTGATCCGCCACTCGTGGTGTGGAGCGAAAACGACGTCACCGGACGTCGCGCTGCGCACCGTGCGGTTCGCACGCGCACGCGGAATGTCGATGGTTTCTTCGACGACTTGGCGATTGGCTCCTACGTGGTGCACCGGCAGCACGGCGTCGCTAAGTTTGCCGGCACCACGACCAACTCGATCAATGGCGTGGTGCGCGACTACCTGATTCTCGAGTTCAAGGACGGCCGCAGTTACTGGCCGACCGAACAGATTGATGCGCTCACCCCCTACACCGGTGGTGACGGCCCCGCTCTGTCGCGCATGGGCAGCGCCGAGTGGCAGAAGACGCGGGCCAAGGCACGCGCGGCGGCCTTCCTCGTCGCCCAGGAACTCGTTGCCCTCTACCGCGAGCGTTCGGTGGCCGTGGGTCACGCCTTCAGCCCGGACACCGCGTGGCAGCGAGAGATGGAAGACCTCTTCCCCTACGCGCTGACGCCCGACCAGGCCGAAGCCGTTGACGCCATCAAGGCCGACATGGAACAACCTCGTCCCATGGACCGGCTCGTCGTCGCCGACGTGGGTTTCGGGAAAACCGAAATCGCGGTGCGCGCCGCCTTCAAGGCGGTGCAGGACAACAAGCAGGTCGCGGTGCTGGTGCCCACGACGCTGCTCGCGAGTCAGCACTTTGCCACGTTCACCGAACGTTTCGCCGGCTTCCCCGTCAAGGTCGCGCTCCTGAGCCGTTTCGTTGATGACGCAGAAACCAAGAAGACCATCGAGGGAGTCCGCGATGGTTCGATTGACCTCGTCGTTGGCACCCACCGGCTGTTGTCGGACTCGGTTGTCTTCAAGGATCTTGGTCTCTTGGTGGTCGACGAAGAACAGCGTTTCGGTGTGAATCACAAGGAAGCCATTAAGACCCGCAGTGTCGGCGTCGACGTCTTGACCTTGTCGGCCAGCCCGATTCCGCGCACCCTCGAAATGGCCTTTGCCGGTATTCGCGACCTCTCAATGGTGACAACGCCGCCGGCCGACCGTCGCCCCATCTTGACCCACGTGGGTGAGTACTCCGAAGCGGCGGTCACCGAAGCAATTCGCCGCGAACTCCTGCGCGAAGGCCAGGTGTTCTTCGTGCACAACCGGGTATCCGACATCGAAGATGTGGCCCGTCGCCTCACCCAACTGGTGCCCGACGCTCGCGTCGCGGTGGCCCACGGACAGATGGATGAGGGCACGCTCGAACGGGTCATGGTCGACTTCTGGGAACGACGTTTCGACGTGCTGGTCTGCACCACCATCGTGGAGTCGGGTATCGACCTGCCGTCGGTGAACACCATGATTGTTGACCGGGCCGACCGTTTGGGGCTCGGACAGATGCACCAGTTGCGGGGTCGGGTTGGTCGAAGTGGCCAGCGCGCCTACGCCTATCTCTTTCACCCCGCCGACCAGACACTCTCGGAAACGGCCTTCGAGCGACTGCGCACCATCGGTGACAACACCGCACTAGGAAGTGGCTTCAAGATCGCCATGCGTGACCTCGAAATTCGTGGAGCCGGCAATCTCTTGGGGCACGACCAGTCCGGCCCGGTGGCCGCGGTGGGCTACGACCTCTACGTCCAGCTGGTGGCCGAAGCGGTCGCCGAAGCCAAGGGCGTCGTGGTGCCTGACGTGGTCACTATCACGCTCGACATCCCCGGCGAGGCCAACTTGCCGGCGTCCTACGTGGAGGCCGACGACGCTCGCCTCGAGGCCTATCGCCGCCTAGCGGGGGTGACGACCTTCGAGGAACTCGAGGACCTCCGCGCGGAGTGGACTGACCGCTACGGCCCACTGCCAAAGCCGGCGCAGGGACTCCTGGACCTGGGCCAGCTGCGCTTGCGTTGCCTCGCGCTCGGGGTTCAGAGCTTGCAAGTCCTGCCGGCCAAGGTGGGCATCCGCTCACGGCCGCTGCTCAAAATCAGCCCGCTCACGTTGACGCTGAGCGCGCAGATGCGCGCGCGTCGTCGCTTCGGCAGTTACGCCTACGACGAGACCACCAAGGAGTTCAAGGTCGAACTCGACCCGTCAGACGTCTCAGTGATTACGCTTATCGCCCTGCTAGAGGAACTGACCGCCACGGTCAACTGACTAGCATTTAGGCGTGCGCCGTGTTCTCGCCTTCCTTCTTGCAGCCCTTCTTGTTGCGGCGGGGTTTGGCATTCATTCCCGTTCTCAGGCAATCGCCGTCAACGGCACCTCGGTGTCAGCACCGGAGATTACGGCCGAACTCGCAACGTTGTCCCACACGCCGACGGTGCAGTGTTTCTTCGGCGCTCTGGCCCAGAACGGTTTCTCGTCGGCGGCCGGAGCCGACAGTGTGTCGCCCACGGCGGTGGCCGCGTGGCTGAAACTCCGCGTTGAAGGCCTGGCGATTGCGTCGTACGTGAAGTCGGCCTACCACTACGTGCCGTCGTCGGCCGCGTTGGCTACGGCCACCTCGGCACTGGAGGGCGAGCTCACCCAAGCCGCCGTTCAGAACTCACTGAACTGCCCCGGCTCGTCGACCAGTGCCTTGGCCGCACTGCCCGCACCCCTGCGTCGGGCGGAAGTGGCCGAACAGGCCGACTCGATGTTCCTGCTCACCAAGCTCAAGACAACCATTCCGCTGACCGCATCGTCAATCGCCTCGTACTACCGCGCGCACCGCTCGAGCTACCGCACGTACTGCATCTCGGTCGCGCTGGTGCCGATCACCAAGGCCAAGGCCTTCCAGAACGCCGTCCACGCCGGCCAGACGACGGCCCAGGTGGCTCGCCGCTTCTCCATTGACCCGAGTGGCAAGAAGGGTGGCGCGTACGGGTGCTACAGCCCCTCGAACTCCGTCTACCCCCAGGTGTCCAGTGACGTCAAGGGGCTGAAGAAGAACCAGTGGAGCACCCCCTTCGCGTACAACAACAGCGCCGACGTGCTCTACGTCGTGCCGACGTCGATTACCACCGCGCCACTGCGTGACGTGGCCGCCAGCATCGTGGCCGCTATTCAGTCGCAGAACGCGAAGTCGGCCTCGGCCGTCGAGGCCAGCCTGCTCTACTACGCGCAGGTCAGCATCGACGACTCGCTGGGCTTGTGGACGTTGACGAGCGCCGGTCCCACGGTGGGCGCCCTCACCACGCCCGCCACGGCCAACGTGACGTCGCCAACGCTCTTCACCGCGACAACTGCACCGAAGTACCAGTGACCCCAACGATTCGCGTCGTCGGCCTTGGTCCGAGTGACCGGTCGCACGTCACACTCCGCACCTGGGAGCTGATCACCACGGCCCCGTTGGTTCGCTTCCGCACGCGCGTGCACCCCGCAGCCGACGGCCTCGACGTCGTCAGCTACGACGAACTCTACGAACGCGCGGCCTCCTTCGACGATCTCTACCCAGCAATCGTTGACGACCTGGTGGCGCTGGCCACTGGTGCCGACGGTGGGGAAGTGGTCTACGTGGTGCCGGGCTCACCCGTGGTGGCCGAGCACACGGTCGAACTGCTGGTAGCTCGTGATGACATTCGCGTCGTCCTCGAGCCCGCGGTCTCGGTCATTGATGTGGCCTGCGCGGCAATGGGTGTTGATCCGATGACGGCCGAACTGCGCATCGTTGACGCCCTGGCGAGCACCGAGCCCTTTCGCGGCCCCGGACCGCTCCTGATTCTGCAGACTTACGCCCCCGAAGTCCTGGCGACCGTGGCTGACCGGCTGCCACCCGGTACCCCAGTGGTCATCTTGCACCACCTTGGCCTCGAGGACGAGCGGGTGGTGACGGTGGCGAGCGACGAACTGGCGCATTTCGCCGAGGCCGACCATTTGACTTCGCTCTGGCTCCCCGGGCTCCGCACGGCGGGTGAGGCCATAGACGACCTCGTCAGTTTCATGCGCCGACTGCGCGCCGAGTGCCCGTGGGACGCCGAACAGACCCACGACTCACTCACCAAGTATTTGACAGAAGAAACCTACGAAGCCCTCGACGCTCTGCGCGCCTTGGCGGCAATGGAGGAGCGGGGCGAAGAAGACGAGATACTCGTCGCCCACGTCGAAGAGGAACTCGGCGATGTTCTCTTTCAGGTCATCTTCCACGCTGAACTCGGTGACGAGGAGGGGCGATTCTCCTTTGCCACGATCGCTGATGCGGTGCGCGACAAGCTCACCGAGCGTCACCCGCACGTCTTTGGTGACGTCGTGCTCAACGATGCCAGCGATGTTGAGGCCAATTGGGAGGCCATCAAGAAGGTGGAGAAGGGCCGCACCAGCACCCTCGACGGTGTCGCCTGGGATTTGCCCGCATTGGTGCTCCTGCAGAAAATTGAGCGCAAGGGGCGCAAACTCGGCGTGGTGCCCTCGACCGAAGGCCTCTCGCCCGAGCTGGGCGACCTCATTGCCATCGTGCAGCGAGCCAGTGACCTAGGCGTTGACCTCGAGGAGTCGGTGCGCGCCGTCGCGCTCTCGCTGGCGCAGCAAATTCGAACTGCCGAAGGATCTGTCGAGATTTAGCACCGTTCGCGCTGTATCCTTTAGGTATCCAACCCCCAAGGAGACGCCGTGAGCGCAATTGATTTTGTTATTGGTCGCCAGATTCTTGACTCCCGTGGAAACCCCACGGTGGAGGCAGAAGTTCACCTGACGTCGGGTGCGTTTGGTCGCGCCGTGTCACCTTCGGGCGCCTCGACCGGTATCCACGAGGCCGTTGAGCTTCGTGACGGTGGTGACGATTGGCTCGGCAAGGGCGTTATGACCGCCGTCAACTACGTCAACGGCGAAATCAGCGACGCCCTCGAGGGCTTCGAGGCTGACGACCAGCGCGCGCTCGACCAGGCCATGATCGACCTCGACGGCACACCCAACAAGGGTCGTCTGGGTGCCAACGCCATTCTCGCCGTGTCGCTGGCCGCCGCAAAGGCCGCCGCGATGGAAGCCGAACTACCGCTCTACCAGTACATCGGTGGCGTCAACGCCCACGTGCTGCCCGTGCCGATGCTCAACGTCATCAACGGTGGCGCCCACGCCAAGAACTCCATCGACTTCCAGGAGTTCATGGTGATGCCCATTGGTGCCTCGAGCTTCTCCGAGGCCCTGCGCTGGGGCACCGAGACCTACCACTCGCTGAAGTCAGTGTTGGCCAAGCGCTCACTGGCGACCGGCGTTGGCGACGAGGGCGGCTTCGCCCCGGACCTCGCTAACAACGAAGAGGCCGTCAAGATTTTGATTGAGGCGATTACCGCCACTGGCCGCGAGCCCGGCAAGGACATCGCCATTGCGCTCGACCCCGCGACCTCGGAGATCTTCAAGGACGGTGCGTACCACCTCGCCGGTGAAAACCGCGTGCTCTCCTCGGCCGAGATGGTCGACTACTGGGTCGACCTCTGTGACCGTTACCCAATCGTGTCCATCGAAGACGGCATGGCCGAAGAGGACTGGGACGGCTGGCAGCTGATGACCGAGAAGCTGGGCAAGCGCATCCAGCTCGTCGGTGATGACCTGTTCGTGACCAACTCGTCGCTCCTGCAGAAGGGTATCGACCGCGGTGTCGCGAACTCGATTCTCGTGAAGTTGAACCAGATTGGCACCCTGACCGAGACGCTCGACGCCGTGCGCCTGGCCAACCTCCACTCCTACAGCGCCGTGATCTCACACCGCTCGGGTGAAACCGAAGACGTGACCATCGCCGACCTGGCCGTGGCCACCAACGCCGGTCAGATCAAGACGGGTGCGCCAGCGCGTTCGGACCGGGTGGCCAAGTACAATCAGTTGTTGCGTCTGGAAGAGCAGCTCGGGGACTCCGCGCGCTTCCTCGGCGCCTTGTCATTGTCGGGAGCAGCGGGTGTCAACTTCACGCGGTAGGTACCTTCGAGAGCGATACGCACTTCCTTTGTCGATCGCTATCGCCGTTACCATCCTCGTGGCTATGTTCCCCGCCCAGAGTCTGTGGCGTCAGCAGTCAGAACTGTCGGCAACCAGCGCCGCGATTAATCGCGTCAAGCAGGAGTCGGCCAATTTGACCGCGCAAGCCAAGTCGGTCTCGTCGGCTGCGGCCGCCATTTCCCTTGCCCGTGAGCAGTACCAGTTGGTGCTGCCCGGGCAGCGACTCATCCAAATTTTGCCGGGGTCGGGGACCGGTTTCATTACCGCGAACTCCGGTGACCCGGGGCAGCAGCCGCTGGTAAACCCGCAGAGCGCGCTGTTGAACCTTCCCACCACACAAGCGACCGCGTCCACACCGACGCGCGCGAGCGGTGGCTTCGTGAGCCGCCTCCTGCGCACGCTCGAATTCTGGCGTTGACGACGTTTCGCGACGCGTCTGCCGACGACATTGCGGCAATTGAAGCACTGCTCGGTCGGCCCCTCTCCGGGCGATGCGCCGTTGTGGTTCGTCGCACGAACGGGCAGCCCGTGGTAATCGAGAACGAACCGCACATGCGCGACGGCACACCAATGCCCACGCTCTACTGGCTCATTGATCCCGAACTCAATGAGGCGGTGAGCCGACTTGAAGGCAATGGTGGCGTCCACCGCTTTGAGGAGCTCATTCCCGCTGAGGAAATTGAAGCGGCCCACGATGACTACCGTCGCCGGCGCGACGCCGCCACGGTTCGTCGTGATGGCGCACAGCCCAGCGGTGGGGTGGGCGGCACCCGTACCGGATTGAAGTGCCTCCACGCCCACCTGGCCAACGCGCTGGCCGGCAATGAGGACGCCGTCGGGGCCATGGTGGCCGACACTATTGGTCTGCCGACCCTCATCATTGAGTCGGTACGTGACTAACGTCGCCGCCCTCGACTGCGGGAGCAACTCCACTCGACTGCTCATTGCCGACGCGTCGGGTCGCACCCTGGCGCGCGACATGACGATCACTCGCCTCAGCGCGGGCGTGGATGCGACGGGGGCCCTGACCGAAGAGGCCATTGGCCGCACCCTCGACACCCTGGTGCGCTACCGCGAACAGATGGACGCCTTCGGGGTGGCCCACGGGCTGCTCGTGGCCACATCGGCCGTTCGTGACGCGAGCAACGGTGCAGATTTCCTGACCCGCGCTGCGGCGACCGTTGGTGTGCCAGCTCGGGTGCTCGCCGGGCAGGAGGAGGCGCAGTTTTCCTACCAAGGCGCCACCGCCGGACTCCCGGCCGCCGCCGACCCCACGATGATTGTCGACATTGGTGGCGGCTCCACCGAACTGGCCGTGCTCCTCGACGGAGAGCTCATCGGCCACTCGATGCAGTTGGGCTGTGTGCGCGTCACCGAGCGGGCGCTGCTGCCGGCTGTCGTGACACCCGAGCGGGCCGCGGCGGCGGAAGCCATGATTCAAAGCGAACTGGATCGAGCCTTTGCGGAACAGCCCCGTTTCGCCGAGGTGGTGGGCCACGTGCGCTTGGTCGGCCTCGCCGGCACGGTGGCCACGCTCGCGCAACTGACCACCGGACGTGCCACCTACGACCGTGACGCGGTGCACCACCAGGCAATGACGCGAGCCCAGGTCCTACGGTGGCGCGACGAACTCGGCCGCCGCACTCCCGACGAGCGCCTGGCGCTGCCGGGCATGGTGCCGGGTCGCGAGGACGTTCTCACCGCCGGTCTCTACATTCTCGACGCCGTGCTCGAGCGTTTCGCCTGTGACCACTTCATGACCAGCGAAGATGACATTCTGGATGGTGTGGTGCAGTCGCTAATTGCTGGGGTCGCCTGATGACCGGACGAATGACGACTAGCTCCACCCTGCACGGACGTCGCGTGGTGCTGCGGGGCCTGACCGAAAACGACTACGACGGCTGGCTCGACGTCCGCCAGCGCTGCCGTGACTGGCTCGTGAAATGGGAGCCTCGCGCCGCACACGCGTCTCATCTGGCCGAGGACCGTCGCAGTTTTGCCAATCGCTGCGCCGTGCGCGACCGTGAGCGTCAGCTCGGTACGGGCTTTGGCTTCGGCATCTTCTACGAGGGCCGGTTCGTTGGCGAGATCACCCTGTCGTCCATCCAGCGCGGCCCCCTGCAATCAGCCTTTATCGGCTACTGGATTGACGAAGCAGTTGCCGGTCGAGGGCTCATGCCCGAGTCGGTCGTTACCTTGCTGCAGTACGCCTTTGATTCGCTTCGACTGCACCGCGTAGAGATCAGCATCATCCCGCGCAACACGCCTTCACGCCGGGTGGTGGAGAAGCTGGGACTTCGTTTCGAGGGCGTCGCCGAGCGGTACCTCGAGATTGACGGCGCGTGGGAAGACCACGCTCGCTACGCGATTACCGCTGAAGAGTGGGCGGACCGCGCACCCGAGCTCGTCAGCACCTGGTTACTGCCACTCCACGACTAGACAGCGGCGAGTTCGGCTCCGCGAAGGTCGGCGGGCTGGACCATCGTCAACGCACCGCCGAGTTGCTGGGCCATCGCAATGGCGTTGAGGCCGGCGTCACGGGGCAGCACCACGAGCGCGTCGTCGACACCGCGGGCCAGCACGAGGCCGCGCTGGCGCACACTGATAGCGCTCGCACGCACGTCGCTCACGTCACAGGCGCGCGGGAGACGAATCGCGGGGTTCTCGTAGCGAGTGGACGGAATGTCGCGAATGTCGCGCAGAATGCGCCGGGCGTGGCCCAGCGAGACGCTGCTGCCGCTGACGTCGTCCCACGTGACCGGCACACTAGTGACTGAGAGTTCGAACTGTCGAGCGAGGAAGAAGAGCTCGGCGTCGTAGGCGAATCCAGGAATCATGCCGAAGAGTCCCAACAGGCGGGCCACTTCCAGACGCATACCCTTACAGCCGCACTGCGTGTCGCGCTCCACCTTGCCGATGGCTCGTTCCGTCATGGTGTGAAAGAAGGTGCTGCCCCAGGTGCGCAGCCGTGAGTCGTAGGCAATGGCACCATTGGTGGCCCGTGATCCGGCGGCGACGTCCACATTGTTGAGGGCGTTGTCGATGGCCGGGAGGTGTTCCGGTCGAATACCCATATCGGCGTCAACGGTGATCACGTGGGGCGCCTTGGCGCTGGCCCAGCCGGTGCGCACCGCCGCGCCCTTGCCGAGGTTCTGTTCGTGTTGAATGACCTTGAGATTGGCCACACCGCCGTAAACCCGAGCGATGCTCGCGAGGGTGTCGTCAGTGGAGCCGTCGTCGACAAAGACGATTTCAGTCTCGTCGCCATTCCAGGTCTCGAGCAGTGGTGCCAGTCGATCGAAGCCCGCCTGGAGTCGAGACGACTCGTTAAAGGCGGGGATGACGAGCGCGCGACGCAGTGGCATAACTTACGGACGAACCGCGCCAATGAGGCCGTAGGTGAAAAGAGGTGAGTAGGCGATGTTGGTGCCGGTGTGGGCGGCCTGCACGATAGTGCTCGAGCCCCACGGTCCCGACCCCGTGTACATCACGACGTGGTCAACGGCGTTGTCGCCGTCGAGGTTGAAGTAGTAGATCAGGTCACCCGGCTGCAGGTCGTGGAGCGAGACGTGGGGGAGTTGGGCCCACTGCTGTTCGGTCGTGCGGGGAATGCTCACGCCGGCCTGGGCCCACGCCCACTGAACCAAGCCCGAGCAGTCGAAGCCCTGTCCCGGGGTCTCGCCGCCCCAGACGTAGGGCACGCCGATCTGGGAGACGGCCGCGCTGACGGCGCGATCACCCTCGGCGCTGCCCGCGGGACCGGTGATGACGACTGGAGGAGTGTTGGCCCGAATGGCCTCAATGACGAGGTTGGCCGCGGCCTGCCCGCCAACCTGACTGGCGGCGTTGACGGCCTGTTCTTCGGCGTAGGTGTTGCGACTGCGCGCCGCGGCGGCACCAGCGGCGATTTCGTAGTTGATGATCTGCGTTCGCAGGTGGGCGGTGACCGTATTGAGGGTTGCCTGGGTCTGCGACTGCAGTGCTTCTTGACTGACCAAGAGTGCGTGCATGCGGTTGGTCTGGTTCGCGGCCTGGTTGCGCGCGGCGGCAACTTGGTTGAGGGTCAGCCCGAGGGCGTGGCGCTCGGCCAGGAGTTGGGCCTTGACGGCATCGAGGTTGCCGACGGCCAGGGCGGCGTAGAGGGCCCGAGCGTCACTGGCGTCCACGTTCTGATTGAAGAGGGCCTCAATTTGGGCGGCCGATTCGCCCGACACGTAGGCGCGAACGACGTCCGTCGCGAGGACCGACGACGTGGCGGTAATGCGCTGACGGGCGGCGGCGATCTTCGTCTGGAGGCCGTAGACCACAGCATTGTCGTGGCTGAGCACGGCCTGGTCGGCGTCGTACGCGTTCGCTGAACGCTCACTTTGCTGGGTTTCGGCGTTGAGCTGGGCCGAAAGGGCCGCAATTTCGGCCTTGGTTTGGGCGATGGTCTGGGCCTGGGCGGTGGTGGGCCCGATGAGTGTCGCGAGGCTGCCTACCAGGGCCGCCACGAGGGCAAGGCGGCGGCGGTGGGGGCGAGTGAACACGGCGTAAGCCTACTAACGCTTTCTAAGAATTCCCGGTAGTTCTCCTAGGGAAATGCGTTAGCGTGGAACGACCGCCGTGACGCGGGGGCGTAGCCCAATGGCAGAGGCAGGGCGCTTAAACCGCCTCCAGTGAGGGTTCGAGTCCCTCCGCCCCTACGTCGCGGGGGTCGGCAACAGCGGTTTTCTAGTAGCGTAGAACGCGTGGCTAAGAGCGTAACTGGAAAATTGGTAAGTAAGGTCGGCGCTGCCGGCGGTGGCAAGGCGTACAAGAAGAGTCGCCCGCTGAACTACTACGGCGCACTCGTCGTCATCGCCGTCTTGGGACTGGCGTCGGTCATCCTTTCGCGTTACGACTACCAGCACCCCTCGACCTCGCAGGCGTCGGGCACCCCGCCCACCATCGGCACCACCTGGTTCGCCGGCCTGTCCGTGGACATCTGTGGCGTCAACCAGGCGCTCCTGCCCGCCGACCCGACGTACAAGGGCGGCTTCCAGCTCGACAAGAACGACGTCATCCGTATCGCGCCCGTCTCGGCCGCCGACTCGGGCAACCACGCCACCGTTGGCCAGTTCGCCAATGAGTACCCTGGTTTGATCGCCTCGTCGACCGAACTGGCCCTGCCGCTGAAGAACGGCCTGCCGACGGCCGCCACGACCTACCGCAATGGCCTGCTGTGCCCCGCGGGGTCGCCCTTCGCCAAGAAGGCCGGCACCATTGAGTACGCCTACTGGACTTCGTTCGGTCAGTCCGCACCGACCATCACCACGAACCCCAGCTCCATCAAGTTCACGAACCAGATGGAAATCACTCTGGCGTTCTTGCCGAAGGGCGCAGTGCCGGCCCGTCCCGGCGCCGCCACGGTGACTGACATGGTGCAGGCGAACGCCGCCGCCGCAACGGCAACTACCACGACGCTGGGCACCACGACGACCGTGGTGAACGCAACGACGAAGGCGACCACCACCACTACCGCTAAGGGCTAGGGGTGAAGTCGATCATCCTCGTTGGTGGTCAAGGCACTCGTCTGCGACCACTGACGTACGAGACGCCCAAGCAGCTCTTGCCGCTGCTCGGCACTCCGATGATCGAACAAGTGGTGGCCCACATGGCCAGCCATGGCGTCACGGAAGTCGTGTTGTCGATGGGCTACCTGCCCGACCGGTTCGTCGAAACCTACCCCTCTGGCTCCGTTGGTGGGGTGGCGCTGACCTACGTGGTGGAGCCGGCCCCGCTGGACACCGCCGGTGCCATTCGCTACGCCGCGGCGACCGCCGGCATTGACGAGACCTTCATTGTCGTAAACGGCGACGTCCTGACCGACGTCGATCTCTCCAGCCTGGTGGACTTCCACCACGCCAAGGGTGCGGTGGGCACGATTGCCCTGACGCGCGTTGATGACCCCTCGCGTTTTGGTGTTGTCGTCACTGACGACAACGGCCAGGTGCAGGCATTCGTCGAAAAGCCGCCACGGGAATTGGCCCCGACCAACGAGATCAACGCCGGCATCTACGTCTTCGAGCCTTCCGTGCTCGACCGCATTGCGAGCGAAGGCCGGGTGAGCGTTGAGCGCGACACGTTCCCCGCGCTGGCCGCCGAGGGGCTTCTCTTCGCGCGCGCGTCGGACGAATATTGGCTCGACACGGGCACGCCCCAGACCTTTATTCAGGCCAACGTTGACGCGCTGGCCAAGGGCACCACTGCCGGCGTGTCCCATGGCACGTGGGTGCACCCCGACGCCACGGTGGACGCCAGCGCTCGCTTGATGAACTCAGTGGTTGACCGGGGCTGCGTTATTGGCCCCAACGTGGTCCTCGACCAGGTAGTGGTGATGCCCGATGCTCAGATTGACGAGGGTGTGGAAATTCACCGAGCAATCATTGCGCCGCGCAGTGTGGTCACGCGGACCCACGTCATCGAGTCGGACAGCATTTTCGACTCCGCTATTGGCTAAGGCCTAGCGGAACAAGTCACCGTTAGCGGAGCGGACCACGTCACCGACGACCGATCCCTCGCCGAAGAACAGGGGATTGAGTCCCCGGACTACCGCAAAGGGCGTTTGAGCGTCCTTCGCCAACACCAGATTGGCGGCGCCAGCGATTTCGTCAACGATGGCCACCTCGGTGACCTCCAGCATGCGCCCGTGACCATCGGTCGTGCCGCGGAGGTCGAGAATAGGGCGAACGCCCGCTACCCCAATGGCGACATCGGTGACACCATTGCGCCAGGTGCGACCAAAGGTGTCGGTGATAATCACGCCCACCTCGAGAGCAGTGCGTCGGCCGATTTCGGCCCGAAAACGCCGGGCACTCCGGTCGGGGTCGACGGGCAGCAGCACCGCCGTGCCGGCCGCCGTGTTGGAGTAGTCGATGCCGGCATTGGCGTTGACGAAGCCGTGCGTTGTTTCGGTAATGCGCAGCGGACCACGACGGCGAAGGACCCGAACCGACTCTTGGGCAATCAGTGCCTCTCGTCCAGCTTCGGTCTCGTCAACAGGCACTACGCGACCTTCGGCCTTGGAGACGACTTTGGAGGTAACGATCACGACGTCATTGGCGCGAAGTTCGTCGCCGTGGGCCGTCAGCGCGTCGAGAAACAACGTGACGAGGTCATCGCCATCACCTACTTCACCCACCCCTTGAACGGGGAAGATCGTGAGGTGGCTCACGCCAGCACCTCGCGAGCGAGGGCCGCGGCGTGCGCGGGGTCGGCCATCACGGTGGTGGTGACGCGTACTTCGCAGCCGGTGGCGGCCACCGCCGGGGCGAGGGCCGCGTCGACCTCGTCAATAATCATGGTGCCCACGAGTCCTTGGTAGAAGGCGGCGACACCGACGCAGCTCACGTCGTGCCCCAGCTCGCGCAGCAGGCGGTCGGCTGGTCCCTTGAGGGCGCTGCCCCCAATGATGGGAGAGACCGCGACCACGTCCTCACGGCGACGCTGGAGGATCTCGCGCACGCCAGGAATCGCCAACATCGGTCCAATGGAAATGAGGGGGTTGGAAGGGGCGATGACGATGCGGTCGGCCGTTTCGAGCGATGCTCGTGCGGCGTCACTCAGACGGGCCTCCGCCGCGCCGGCGAAGCGAAGTCCTTGGACCGCCACGCTGTGGTGGTGTCGCACGAAATACTCCTGGAAGGAGAGCTCGCCGAGATCGGTGGTGAACATGGTGGCGACGGGGTCGTCACTGACGGGCAGCAGCGTGACGGGGACGCCGAAGCGTTCCGAGAGTTCGGCCGTCACGGTTGTCTTTGACGCCCCTTGTGAGAGTCGCTGACTGCGGTAGAGGTGAGTGGCGAGGTCGAGGTCACCGAGGGAGAACCAGTTCTCACCGCCGAGTTCGCCGAGTTGCTGCATGGTGCGCCAGGTTTCACCCTTGAGCCCCCACCCGAGCTCTTCGTTGTTTCGATTCGTCAGGGTGTAACTGATGGTGTCGAGGTCGGGGCAGATGGTGAGGCCGTGCATGACGAGGTCGTCGCCCACGTTGACCACCGCACGCAGCGAGGCGGGGTCCGTCTGGTTGGCGAGGGCACGAAGGAGGCGGGCGGCGCCGACGCCACCACTCAAAACTGTTATCACCCTCAAAAGCCTAGGGCGCCCACGTAGAATTGCGTTGTGACCAAATCCGCTCTCGCCGCTGGGTGGCCCGGGTCCCCGGCGTTCATGGTGGCGAAGGCGCACGACGCGGGCTACGACCCAATCCTCGTGGTGGGGGAGGCGCAGGCAATTCGTCCGTGGGCCTCGGTCTCCAAACTGACGGTGGGCATCGCCGCCATGCGCGCCGTAACGAGCGGCGACGCATTTCTCGATGACCTCGTGGGGCCACCCGGAGCCACGTTGGCCCATCTCTTGTCGCACGCCAGTGGCCTCGGTTTCGAGGCCAGCGACCCCACGGTGCCGGTGGGCACGCGACGGGTCTATTCCAACGCCGGTATTGATATCGCCAGCACCTACCTCTCGGGGGGCGACCACGAATCCTGGATCAACGACACGGTGCTCGCGCCGTTAGGTGTTGGCGCACGCTTGCGGGGACGCGCGAGTGCCGACGTCAGCGGAACGCTCGAGGACATGGCCCTGGTCGCCAGTGAACTCCTGGTGCCGCGACTGCTGAGCCACGAAGCCAATGAGACGATGCGCACGCCGTTTCTCCCCGACCTCGACGGCATTACCCCTCCCTTTGGCCGACAGCGCCCGAACTGGTGGGGGCTGACCCCAGAACTCAAGGGCACCAAGCAGCACTGGATGGGCACCTGGCCGTCGTCGTCCTTTGGCCACTTCGGCCGAAGCGGTTCACTGTTGTTGTGTGACCCCACCACCAACGTGTTTGTGGTGGCGACCAGCACCGAAGATTTTGGCCCGTGGGCGGTAGCGCTCTGGCCGACCTGGGTGGATGCCATGCGGGCGGAGGCACTGTCGTGACCGTCCGCGTCGCCCTTGACCTCGACGGCTCGTTGGAGTCCCTCACGAACTCGATGGGGGAGCTGGCGAGTGCCTTGCGCGAGCGTGACGACCTCGAGCTTCGCCCGTTTCGCTCGCGCACGACGTCGCACACGCCCGACGTGTTGTCACTGCGGGGGCGACGCCTGCTCGCACCACTGTGGCGCCGAAGCATGGGGCCAAGTATTGATCGGCAATTAGGGGCCGTTGACCTGGTGCACGTCGCCGGTGTGCTCACCCCGCCAACGAAGCACCTGCCGCTGCTCATCTCGGTGGATGACCTGCGTCCCTTTCGCGATGACGCCAAGACCCAGCAACACCTGCACCAGCTGCAGCGGGCGCTGGAGCGGGGAGCGCGAATCGTCGCCTCGAGCCGAACGGCGGCGCACGAAGTACAGGACGTCTTGGGCTTAGCGCGCGAGCAGTTCGCCGTAGTGCGACCCCCTGTCGGGAGTGTCGGACGCACCACGGACGGCAAGCGCCTCGTCATCAACGTCACCGGACAGGTTGACCGGTTCTTATTTCTGGCCCCCACCTTTACCGCTTTCGCGCAGCGCCAGGGCGCCGACATGGTGGTCGTGGGCAGCAGCGCACTGGCCACGCGCCTCCGCGCCGACAATGTGCCCGCCACCTTCCTGCATCGCTCGCACGCCACCCAGGCCATCGCCCAAGCGCGGGTCGTGGTCAACATGACCGACGGTGCGCGCTTCCCCGCGTTCGCCATTGCCGCCCTCGCCGCCGGGGTACCGACGATGGCGCGAGCAACCGAGATCAACCGCGAACTCCTCAACGGTGCCGCGCTGCTCGTCGAGGACGACGAGGACATCACGCCGATGATGGAGTCGCTGTGGGATGACGCCGCACGTCGCGCGATTGCCATCGCCGCCGGTCTCGATCGGGCCCACGACTTTGCCCCACGAGAAGTGGCTGCGGTCTACGCTTCGCTGTATCACGACGTTGCCAGGAGCTTCCGATGACCCGTCCAATTGTGGTCAGCATTGATCAGTTGTCGCGGCCCCAACCAGGCGGCATCGCCTCTTACGTCCACGGCCTCCTGCGAGGGCTGCACGACACGAGCCATCACCCCACCGTGGTGCCGCTGGGGCCGTCGAGTGCCATCGCCGCACTCGAACCCGAACTTCGCCGCCACGCCCGCGCGGTGCCGTCGTGGCAACTCCGCGGCTGGCGCTATCGACCATTCGGTGCGCCATCGGGCGCGGCCGTGGTGCACGCGACCTCGATGATGGGGCCATTTGGCGGTGGCGACATCGTTAGTGTGGCGCTCCACGACCTCCTGTGGCGCGACGTGCCGGAGGCGACGACGCCCCGAGGCGTTCGCTTTCACGAACAGCGCCTGCAGTACATCCTGGGGCGTGAGGACATTCGCCTCCTCACGGTGTCGCCCTTGCTGCCGCCGCGACTGCGCGCACTCGGTGTGCCGTCAGAACGGATCTTTCCGGTTCGCTTGGGTGTCGACGAGTCCACGGTGACGCCGGCGTCGCCCGAGCGCGTTCGTGAGGTCCTGGCCGCCGCCGGGGTGCACGGACCCTTCACCCTGCACGCGGGAACGCGCGAGCCACGCAAGAACACGCAGCGGTTGGTGCGTGCACACGCCACGGCGGTGCACCAGCACCGGGAACTCGGTCCGCTCGTCTTTGTCGGACCCGACGGGTGGGGCGCCGCACCAACGGGGAATGCCGTGGTCCTGGGAATGGTTGACCGTGACGTGCTGCTTGGTCTCTACCGTGACGCGATGGTGGTTGCCTATGTCCCGTTGGCCGAAGGCTTTGGATTGCCTCCCGTGGAGGCCCTGCGCGCTGGCGCGCGCGTGGTGGTGTCAAACACCTGCCCCAGTGTGGCCGACAATACCGAAGTGGTGTTGGTTGACCCGCTGGATGAGGGCGCCATCGCTGACGGGTTGATCACCGCGCTGGCGCTGCGGGACGACGAGCACATTCGCGCGCGCCGAACACAGTCCGTCGCTGACTACTCCTGGGCCAACTGTGCCGAGGATCACCTGCGAGCGTGGTCGTGAAAGTCGCCCTCGACGTTTCGGCACTGCCACCGCGGCTGGCCGGTGCCGGCCGCTACGTGGCCGAGTTGGCGGGACGCCTCCCGACCGAGGTCGACCTCACGTTGGTGGCGCGAAAGAATGACGCAGAGCGGTGGGCCACGTTGTCGACCGCGCCGGTTGCGCCCATCGTGGCCAACCACCGCGTGGCGAGGTTGCTCGACGAGGCCTGTCACTTGGGCTGGTCGGCGCCAGCTCGGGCCGCCGACGTGTGGCACGCGCCGCACTACACCATGCCCCACGTGGGCAACACGCCGACGGTCGTCACGATTCACGACCTCACGTTCTTCACGAACCCCGAATGGCACGAGGCGGCCAAGGTGGGATTCTTTCGACGCGTTATTCGCTACGCGGCGAAGAATGCCGACGCACTGATCTGCGTCAGCGACTTCACCGCACAGCAGCTGCACGAGCTCGTTCCCACCTCGGCGCCGGTGATTGTTGCCCCGCACGGCGTGGCCTTCGATCGGTTTCGCCCCGTCGGGCTTGACGACGGCGCCCAGTTTGAAGTGGCCGGACTGTCGCTCGCAGCGCGGTTCATACTGTTTGTTGGAACGTTGGAGCCGCGCAAGGGCATCGACGTGCTCTTGAAGGCCTTCGCCCACCAAGCCGCGGAGGACGAGACGCTCGAGTTATGGATCGCCGGCCAACCGGGGTGGGGTCTCACCGATATCGAAGCGCAACTGGCGAACCACCCCTTTGCGGCGCGAATTCGCCGACTGGGCTTTGTGAGCGACGCACTGTTGCCCGCCCTCTACCGACGCGCGCAGGCTGTGGCCTATCCCTCACGAGGGGAGGGCTTCGGCCTGCCCGTCCTCGAAGCCATGGCGTGTGGGGCAGTCGTGGCGACCACTGCCGACACCGTAATGGCCGAGGTGGCGGGCTCGGCGGCCCTGCTCACGCCAGCCGGGGACGATGTTGCACTGGCGGCATCGTTGGCCCGTGCGGTGGCGCTGTCCGAAAACGAGCGCCAGGAGTGGTCACAGCAGGCGCACGCCCAGGCCGCGGGATTCACCTGGGAGCGATCAGTCGCGCAGCACCTCGTCGCCTACGACGCGGCGCGCCAGCGCTAAATGAGGGCGTTCGTCACTGGTGGTGCCGGTTTCGTCGGACAACACCTTCGTCGACTCCTTTTGTCGTGCGGGGACGTCGACGTCACACCACCACACCGCGTAGACATCACTGACGGCGAGGCCCTGCGAACCGCAATTGGCGAGACTCGCCCCGACGTTATTTTTCATCTCGCGGGCCGCACCAGCGTGGCCGGCTCTTGGGAAGACCAACTCGGCTACCGTCAGGTGAATGGTGAGGGGACGCGGAACGTGCTGGCCGCTGCGGCCAGTGCCGCCCCCGAAGCGCTGACGATCGTCGTCTCATCGAGCGAGGTCTACGCCGACGCCGGTGACGCGGACCTCACCGAAACGTCGCCGATTGCTCCTCGCACTCCCTACGGTGTATCCAAGTGGGAGGCCGAAGAGGCCGCCATGGACGCCATGCAGCGAGGGCAGCGCGTCATCATCGTGCGGCCCTTTGCTCACATTGGACCGGGGCAGGGGCCCAACTTTTTCGTACCGTCACTGGTGCGCCGGTTGCGTCAGACCACGTCGGACCACGTACCGGTCGGCAACCTTGCCCTTCATCGAGACATCAGTGATGTCCGAGACGTGGTGCGGGCCTACCGTCTGGTGGCCGTTGGCGGCGTGGTGGGGGAGACCTACAACGTGGGTACCGGCACGACCGTGCTGCTCGCTGACCTCGCGGATCACCTTCGTGAGTTCCTCACCCCAGAGGCCCAGTTTGTCGCCAGTGGTGATCTCCAGCGGTCGAACGAGCCGGTGGTGGTGCGTGCGTCCATCGAGAAACTGCGTCACGCTACCGGCTTCACCCCGGAAATCCCGCTCGCAGCGACGCTCAATGCGATAGTGGCGGCTCCCCTCGAATACTTGTGATTTCCTTGTACTTTTGCCTTGTGACCAGTTCCGCCGGTCCCGCAGAACTAGCCTTTAAGGACTAATGGAAAACCGCGCACCGGCCGTTGTCGCCGTCGTTGTTACCACTGGCTCGGCCCCCGGCCTCGAGGCAACACTGGCCTCGTTGACGACCCAGAGCTATGAGGAATTGAGCCTGCTCGTTATTGCGAACGGGTCGACCGAACGCGTCGTCGAACGGGTGGCCGCGGTCGCCCCGTCGGCCTTTGTGCGCACACTGGACGAGAACGTGGGCTTTGCCGCCGCCTGCAATGAGGCGTCAGTGATGGTGGAGGGCTCCGCCTTCCTGCTGTTCTGCCACGACGACGTCCGCCTCGATTCCGACGCGGTCGCGCTCATGGTGGAGGCGGCGTATCGAACGAACGCCGGCATCGTGTCCCCCAAAGTCGTCTCGTACGAGGACTCGCTGGTTCTCGTGCACGTGGGGCAAACCTGCGATCGCTTCGGCGTCGTGCGGGACCGTGTCGAGGTCGGCGAAATCGACCACGGCCAGCAGGATCTCGAGCGAGACGTGTTCGTCGCCCCGGGCGGCGTGACCCTGGTCCGCGCCGACCTGTTCGCCACCCTCCGAGGCTTCGACCCCGTTATTTCGGCCATGGGCGAAGATTTGGACCTTTGCTGGCGGGCCCAGGTAGCCGGTGCGCGCATCATTGTGGCGCCCGCCGCCCGTGTAGCCCACCGCGAAACCATCGCCACCGGCGAACGCCCCGTCACCGCGCTGGGCACCCGCCGTGCCTCACGGCAGACGATGCAGCGTCGTCACCAGTTGCTGGTGGTGGCGTCGGGGTGGAGCCGTGGACGGAGCCTCTCGACCCTGTTGTGGCTGCTCCTTATGGACACCATGGAGCTGGTGCTCGTTCTGGTGGGCCGAGACCACGAACGCGCCAGCGCCATCGTGGGATCTTGGCGATGGTTGTTGACCAATCGCAAGCGCATTCGTGAACGTCGGCGAAACCTCAATGAGGTCCGTGCCCTGAGTGACGACGAACTGCGTCGCTTGCAAACGGCTGGTGCGAGCCGGCTCCAGCGTTTCTTCGAGACACTGCTCCGTGACGGTATCGACATTGCCCGCGGCATCGTGCCCGTTGAGCCGGTGCAACAAGAACTCCCTAGTGACGAAACAGCGCTCGGCGTGGGTTTCGCTGCGGCCTTCGCCGAGAGTGACGAGTTCGACGAGGGACTGGCGGGTTTTGAGGGCAGCGGTTCACGGCCGTCGCGTTTCCTAACGACGTTCCGCTCGCAGGCCCTAGTTCTACTCGTCGTCGCACTGCTGTGGTGCTTCGGCACGCGCGACCTGGTGGCGTCGCACCTTCCACTGATTGGCCGACTGGACCCCCTGGACTCCTGGTGGTCGACGTGGCGTCACTTCTTCGCCTCGTGGTCACCGGCGGGCGTTGGCACCGGTGCGCCCGGCATGCCCGGCTACGGCCTGCTCGCATTTGCCGGCACCTTCGTTTTCGGTCGCATGGGTATTTTGCCGCGCCTGGTTCTGGTGGCGGCGGTCCCACTCGGCGCGATCGGTACCTCACGATTGCTCAAGGGACGTGTGTCGAACCGAGCCCGAGTCGTGGGCGTCGTGGCCTACATGGCACTGCCAACGGGCTTCAACATGATCGCGCAGGGGCGCGTCGATGTTCTCGTCGTGGTGGCCGGTCTACCCTTCGTGCTGCGCCGGCTCTTTGACTTGCTGGCCCTCCCGGGTATGCGCACTACGCCCTACCCCGAGCCCGTGGCCTTCGGTCACCTCGGGTGGCGCGTGACTGAGGCGGGGCAGCGCATGGTGCTGTTCATGCTGGTCGCGATTCTCACGGCCTTCGCCCCGGCCACCTTGATTGTTGTCTCCCTGATTGTGGCGGGTGTCGCGCTTGCTCGCGGGTTGAGCGGAGAGCAGGAACCGCTGTCGGTGGGCCCGTGGCGTCTGCTGGGGGCGCTGTGGTTCAACGTCGCCATCTTTGTGCTGCCCATGACGGTGGACACCCTGCTCGCCGGTCGCCGCGCCTTCGAAATCTTTGGTCTGGTTCGTGGCCCGTGGAACGCCCCCTCGTGGAGCAACTTGCTGCGCGGTGTGGACGGCGTTATCGGTGGCGGCTGGGCCGGCTGGCTGTTGCCGGCGGTCGCCGTGGTGGGTGTGCTGCTCGCCCGACGCGAACGATTCTCTTGGGCCAGTGTGGCGGCAACGACCGGCACCCTCACACTCGTGGTGGCAACCATCACCGATCACCACTGGGCTGGATCGCTGGTGCCCGACCTCGACGTGCTGCTGGCGCTCTACGGCGCGATGGTGGCGATTCTCGCCGCGGTCGCCGTCAGTGCCATTGAAACCGACTTGCGCGCCGCCAGCTTCGGCTGGCGCCAGTTCAGCGCCGCTCTGGCGGTGGGTGCCCTCGTCGTGGCCTTGGCACCGTTCGCGGTGGCCATGGGCTCGGGGCGTTTCGATCTCCCTTCCACGAGTGTGGCCGAGTCACTGAGTTCGCTCTACCCAACACCCGCCGGTGGCTACCGCGTGCTCTGGCTCGGCGACCCGAGCGTGATGCCGTTGGGCGGATGGAACGTGGCGCCCGGTCTCGAAGCGGCGACCACGACCAACGGTCTGCCTTCGGGCAACACACTCTTCACGCCGCCAAATTCCGGCACGACCGACGTCATCTTGAAGGCGCTGCACGAGGCCTTGAATGGACAGACGGTGGCACTCGGCGCCCTGCTGGCGCCGGCGGGCATTTCGGCCGTCGTCGTGATGAACGCGCAGGTGCCGCAAGTGGTGGGGCAGACAACATCGATCGTGCGCCCCGTGCCCGCGGGCGTAATCCCCGCGCTGAATGCGCAATCGGGACTGTCGTTGGAGCTGTCATCACCGAGTGAAGACGTCTTCGCCAACACCAACTTCCACGGCCTGTATCACGAGACGATTGGCACCACCACGACGCCGGTGTTCTCGGATACGTCGAGCAGTGGTGCGGTCACCCCTGGGGGCACCGTCACCTTGGGTCTGGCGCCCGCCAGTGCCTTCGCGCTGACAGTGCGAGGGGCGGTGACACCGCGGTCAACCTCCAACGGCTGGGCGCCTACCTACCTCGTGCCGAATAGTAAGCACCCGGAGGTCGCGACCGTGTCGCTCCACCAGTTCCCGCTCAACGGTATTTTGGCGATGTTCACCCTCGGTATGTGGCTCATAGTGTGGTTTGGCTTCGGGTGGATTGAGCGCTTGGAGTGGCTCTTCACCGCCCGTCGCCGTCCGAAGGCGGAGGTCCAGCCATGAGAGGGTCGCGCACACTCGCCAGCTCGGTGATCGCCCTCGGCGTGGTGGGCGTCATTGCCGCCAATCAGCTGGTGACGACCCCCAACGCGCTCAAGGCGACCGATTCCGGCGTGGTCCAGTCGAGTGCCCTCTACTGCACTGGTCTGACGAACAACGCCGGAGGCGCGCCTGGCTTCATAAGTGTGATCAACACCAGTGACGCGACGCGCACCGTAACCGCCAATGTGTTTGGCCTGCACACCCGCAACAAGGTGGGCAGTGTGCCGCTCACCCTCGCGCCGCACTCGTCGGCGAACTTCACCCCCTCGAGCCATCTCAAGGGGTCGATGTTCTCGGTGGCGGCCTTCGTCTCGGGCGGCGGTGTCGTGGCCCAGCAGGTCTTGCGCAGTGACGGCAATGACGGGGCGTGCACCAACGGTGGTGTTACTCAGTGGTACGCCACGGGTCTCACCACTCGCGTCGGGTCGTCGACGATCCTGTCGCTCTTCAACCCCACCGCCACGGCCGCGGTGCTCAACATCGCCGTCTACAGCACCAGTGGGTTCGCTCAGCCCGCCGCGTGGCAAGGCATTACGGTTGCCCCCCTCGGAATGACGACGGTCAATCTCGGCGACCAGGTCATCAACCAGCACCACTTTGGTGTCGGGGTGACCGTCTTGCGCGGCGCGCTGGTGATCAACGCCGTCGAAGACAACCACGGACAGGTGGCAATGGTGCCCGGTGCAACGGCGCCGGTGTCCCGCACGGTGCTGCCACAAGTGACGACGGCCGAGAAGACGGCCTCGACGGTCGTGGTGACCAATCCCTCGAATCAGTCGGCGTCCGTCACCATTCACTTGTCGCTCAAGGGCACCACCGTCCCTGACCAGCAGCTCACGGTGTCACCACTCTCGTCGGCCATCTTCGCGGTAACGCCGAACAGCGCTATTCCGAGTGATGGCGAGGCCACGGCAACGATCACCTCGTCAACGCCCGTGGTAGTGGGTCTCGTGACCGGTGGGGGCCACGGCTACGACACGACGACGATGCCCACGCCGTGGCACTCGTGGGTCTTGCACGACGCCACGGGACAGGGATTTGGCAGTGCGGTCGTGACGAACACGGGCACCTCGACCGTAACGGTGTCGGTGACAGTCACCCGAAACGGCAACACCGGCACGTGGCAAAGCGCCGTGGCGCCGGGAACGACTGTGCCGCTGCTCGCCATCGCTACCGGCTTTCACACCTTGCGAGCAGCCACCGTGACCGTGACCAGTGATGCGGCAACGATCGTGGTGGGGGCGACCCAGGTCACCAGCCCCGCAGGGGTTGACCCCGTTAACGTCCTAAACGGACGGTAGTGCTGGCGGCTCCCACGTGGGGGCTTCGACCGCTGGTGCGCTGGGCGCGTCGGTGGTGGGCTGGTTGTAGAGCGACGACACGGTGCGGGTACCCGCGGGGTGCACCGGGGAACCAAAGGCTTCGTCAATAAGACGCGCGGCCTCTTCACCGTCAATCGTTTCGCGCTCGAGCAGCGCCTGCGTCAGTGCCTCGAGACCGGCGCGGTGAAGCGTCAGTACCTCGATGGCGCGCGCTTCCTGCTCGCGCAGAATGCGGTCAATCTCTTCGTCCACGATGCGGGCGGTCTCGTTGGAGTACTCACTCGAGTTCATCAGGCTGTCGCCAAGGAAGACCTGCTGGCCCGATCCCCAGGCGCGCGGTCCGATCTCCTTGGACATGCCCCATTCGCGCACCATGCGGCGCGCGAGGTCGGTGTTGCGCTGCAGGTCGTCGGAGGCACCCGTCGAGAGGTCGCCGTAGACGAGGAGCTCGGCCACGCGGCCACCCATGCGCATGCACAGTGAGTCCTCAATGTTCGCGCGGGCCATGATGTGGCGGTCCTCTTCGGGTAGGGTCATCGTCACACCCAGTGCCATCCCGCGGGGGATGATGGTGATCTTGTGCAGCGGGTCCGTGTGGGGAAGGACGTAGGCGAGGAGGGCGTGGCCACTTTCGTGGAACGCAATACGCTCACGCTCGTCGTCCTTGAGGACCATTGAGTCGCGCTGCTGACCCATCGTGACGCGGTCGCGGGCCGATTCGAAGTCCTCGAGGGTGATGATCTCGGCGTTGCGACGCACCGCGTGCAGGGCGGCCTCGTTCACCAGATTCGCCAAGTCGGCGCCACTGAAGCCCGGGGTGCCGCGGGCGACCATTGACAGGTCGGTGTCGGGGGCGAGTGGCTTGCCCTTGGCGTGCACCTGCAAAATCGGGAGACGCTCGTCGAGGTCGGGCAGTGGGACCACGATTTCGCGGTCAAAGCGGCCAGGACGAAGCAGGGCGGGGTCGAGCACGTCGGGACGGTTGGTCGCGGCCATCAAGACGACGCCTTCCGATGGGTCGAAACCGTCCATCTCGCTCAGCATCTGGTTGAGCGTCTGCTCACGCTCGTCGTGGCCACCACCGACACCCGCGCCGCGCTTGCGGCCAATGGAGTCGATTTCGTCGATGAAAATAATGGCGGGAGCCTGCTTGCGAGCGGTGTTGAAGAGGTCGCGGACACGGCTGGCACCAACGCCAACGAACATCTCCATGAAGTCGGAACCGGAGACGGAGAAGAAGGGCACGCCCGCTTCGCCAGCGACGGCGCGGGCGAACATGGTCTTACCGGTACCCGGGGGACCGACCAGGAGAATACCCTTAGGGATGCGTGCACCGATCTGGGTGTAGCGGCCAGGCGTCTTGAGGAAGTCGACGACTTCGTTGATTTCCTGCTTGACGCCGTCGTAGCCGGCGATATCGGCGAAGGTGGTCTTGGGGCGGTCTTCGTTGAACTGCTTCGCCTTCGAGCGACCGACCGACATCATGCCGTTCATCTGGCCGCGGGCCTGGCGGCTCACGAACCACATGAGACCGGCGAAGAAAATGAAGTACATCAAGTACGGCAACAGCGTGGACAGCAATCCAGACGGGTTGACGAAGGTGACAGCCACGTTGGCCTGACGCAGGGCGTCAACTTCGGTGGTGAGGACTGGCAGGGGACCGTTACTGGTGTAGTTGGTGCCGTCGGTGAGCTGACCGGTGATGACACCAGTCGTGTTGTTGATGGCCGCCGAAATCACCGAATTGCTGCTGGCGTCGTGCACCAGGACGGAGTAGGGGATGGTCTTGAGGTGCTTGTTGTTCAGCACGGAGGGCAAGACGAGGGCACCGATGGCGAACACGACGAGCAAAATCCACAGCAAACGACGCTTGCGCTGCGGTGACTGCGCAGAACCGCCACCGGAGAAGAACTTCTTGAGACCGGTCTTATCAGGAGTAGGAGTAATCACCATGCCAGCCTAGATGGTGGTTGTGACCCGCCTGCCGCCGGCGCCAAGGCCCGTGGCGCAGTTGTTAGCCTTCTGGACAATGGTATTTCTGCCCTCAACGCAACGAGCGCGTGGCTTCGTCGTCCTACTGACGGGCGTTGTCGGCTTCTTGATTGGTGAAGTCGTGGCCCTGCTCGGGGACACCGTCGCGGCGAGCGTCACGCACCTCCCGGGTGGCGTGAACGCACTGACCTCTTTGGCCACCCCGCCGTGGTGGTCAAGCGTCTGTGGCCTCGTGGGGCTCTGGGTGGGCATGCTCGGGGCCGTGGTGTGGGTGAACCGGCGCGGGATAATGCCTTGGGTGACGGGCACACTTCGGCCCCGGGGATTTGGCGATCTCCGTTATCTCGCAATGGGTATCGTTGCCCAGTGGTTAGTCGATGCCGCCTATCGGCCTTGGCACGTCGCGCAACTCAACAACCCGGTGCACAAGATCTTTGGCAACGCCACCGGGGCGACATTTGTCGTCCTGTGTCTCCTCACTGCGGTGGGGGCACCGGTGGTGGAGGAGTGCTTATTCCGCGCCACCGTTTTTCGCGTCCTGGCCCAGAGCGTCACTGAGCGTTGGGGGCGGTCGGGAATCGCCGTTGCCGCCACTGCCTCGGCCGTGCTCTTTGGCCTCGCCCACGGTGAACTGGTGCAGCTGCCCGGCCTGATTGGGCTGGGGATTGTGCTCGCCGCGGTCTACTACCGCACCGAGCGCTTGCTGCCGTCGGTGCTCGTGCACGTCGGCTTCAATGGGGTGGCGGTGCTGTCGCTGGCCCTGCAACGGTGGCACGGATGAGCGACAACCGCCGCCTGACGTTGCTGGAGGTCGTTGGCCTCGTGATGCTGATGGCCGTGGTGGTCATGGCCATGCACCCGTCGCTGCTGCTGTCGCAGACACTCATCACCGGCGGTGACACCGGTGCGCACGTCGAGTCTGCGGCGTTCTTGCGTCAATCGGGGTTGCACACGCTGACCCCGTGGTTCCCCGGGTGGTTCGACGGGATGCCCCTCTACACCTACTACTTCGTTCTCCCTGACCTCCTCGCCGTTCTCGCGAGTTACGTCATCCCCTTCACGGTGGCGTTCAAGTTGATGACCATCCTGGGCTCACTACTCATGCCCGTCGGTGCCTACCTCATGGGGCGGCTCATCGGGGCCCCTCGCCCGATACCCCTCGCGCTCGGCGCGGCGACGTTGCCGTTCCTCTTCGACGCCTCGTTCACCATCGATGGCGGCAACCTGTTCTCGACTATGGCGGGGGAGTACGCATTCTCGCTCTCACTGGCGCTGGCGATGATCGCCATTGGACTCTTCGCCAAGGGCATGCGGACCGGACGCGGCTACTGGCTCGCTGCCGTGACCCTCGCGGCCACGCTGTTGGCGCACCTCTTGCCGTGGCTCTTCGCCGTCGTCATGATTGCGGTGGTCGGTGTTTTCGAGTTCTCGACGCGCTGGCGGCACCGTCGCGAGGTTGGTGACGTGGCGAGGCCGACCCGATTCGCCGTTGGTGCGGGACTATTGAGCTGTGGGCTGGTGGCGTGGTGGTTGCTCCCGTTCGCGGGCCTCCAGTCACTCACGAACTCCATGGGTTACACCAACGACAGCGTGGCCACGCTGCACGACGTATTCAAACAACTGGGTTGGTGGAACGCTGCGGGTCACGCGGGCGGCGATCGCTGGGTCCTGATTCTGGCGGCTATTGGCCTCGCCGTCGCGGTGTGGGGACGCGACCGCCTCGGCAAGGTGCTGGCGGTCTGGTCCGTGTTGTCACTGGCCGCATTCGTTCTTGATCCCCAGTCAGCAATTTGGAACGAGCGACTCGTGCCCTTCTGGTATTTGGGCACGCACCTGCTCGCGGGCTGGGTCGTCGGCTACGCCCTGTGGCGCGCGGGGAACTGGTTGATAGACCGTCGCAATAGTGAAGCACGGGCCGCTCTACAAGTTGAGGGGACGACTCTTGAGGTGGACGAGAGCGAGGTTGCTACGTGGCTTCAGCGCGAGCACCGGTCGATTACCGCTGGTGTGAGTATCGTCGCGCTGGCGCTCGGCTTGCTCTCCGTGGTGCCCGGTCAGGTGCCGGCCTTCGCGAACGCGCTGCACCTGTCGACCTCCGGTAATCAAGTCTCGTCGTGGTCCCAGTTCAACTACAGCGGCTACCAGGGGCAGTCGGGCTGGGCGGAGTACCACGATCTCATGACGACGATGACCACCGTGGGGCGCCAGTATGGCTGCGGCACCGCGATGTGGGAATACAACGCGAGTGAGAGTCGCTTCGGCACCACCATGGCCTTGATGCTGTTGCCGTATTGGACGAACAACTGCATTGATTCAATGGAGGGTCTCTACTTCGAGTCATCGGCGACGACGCCGTACCACTTCCTCGACCAAGCCGAGCTGAGCGCGGCGCCCAGCGACCCCCAGGTTGGCCTCAACTACGGGTCGACCGATGTGGCCCTCGGTGTGGAGCACCTCCAAATGCTCGGCGTCCGGTACTACATGGCCTTCACGCCTTCGGTGGTGGCACAGGCGGACAAGGATCCTTCGTTGACACCCGTGGCAACCACGCAGTTCTGGGCGTCGTCGCAGACACGCTGGCACATCTACCTTATTAAGAACGCCCCCGTCGTGAGTGCGCTCCACTACGACCCCACCGTGGTGCCGAACAGTGACAGTCGCGTCCAGTGGTTGGCGGCGAATGAGGCCTGGTGGCTCCACCCCGAATGGTGGGCCACGCCACTGGCGATGACCGGTCCATCGTCGTGGCCCCACAGCACGACGCCGCTCCCGATGCCGTCATCGCCACTCCCGGCCGTCACCGTGACCAACGTCGTCGAACGGTCGTCGCAAATCTCCTTCGACGTCTCCAAGGTGGGCGTACCCGTCGAAGTCAAGATTTCGTACTTCCCGGGGTGGCACGTCACCGGCGCGACGGGTCCGTATCGCGTGAGTCCCAACCTGATGGTCGTGGTGCCCACCAGTTCACACGTGACCTTGACCTACGGTCCAACCTCGGGTCAACGACTCGGGACCGTGATTACCGATCTGACGGCTCTGGTGGGAATAATTTTCTTTGTAATGCACCTCAAGAGGCGTCGTTCTACCCATCGGTAAGATGGGAATAATGGACACCTCTCTTATTTTCAAGGCGTATGACGTCCGCGGCACCTACCCGGACCAGATCAATGAGGATCTCGCCCGCGCGATTGGATCGGCCTTCGCCACCTTTGCCGAAGCCCCCCAGATTGTTGTCGGCCGCGACATGCGCCCGTCCGGTGTGGCCCTGGTCGAGGCCTTCGCCGACGGTGTTCGCGCCGCGGGTGTTGAAGTGCTGGACATCGGCCTCGCCTCGACGGACTTCTTGTACTTCGCCTCGGGCCACCTCAACGCCCCCGGGGCCATGTTCACCGCGTCGCACAACCCCGCCGCCTACAACGGCATCAAGATGTGCATGGCCGGGGCCAAGCCCATTGGTGTGGAGTCCGGGCTCAAGGAAATCGAAGAGCTGACCCACGTCTTCCTCGCTACACCGGCGAGCGGTGACCCAGCCCCGATGCGCGAGACGCCGCTGATGGCCGAGTGGGTCGCGCACGTGCTGTCCTTCGTTGACGCCTCAGCGATGCGACCCCTCAAGATTGTGGCCGACACGGCGAACGGTATGGGCGGCTTCGTCGTGCCGCAGATCTTCGCATCGCTGCCGTTCGAGGTCGAAATCATGTACGAGGAGCTCGACGGCACGTTCCCGAATCACCCCGCCGACCCGCTGAACCCCGACAACATTGTCGACCTGCAGCAGCGTGTTCGCGAAGTCGGCGCCGATATCGGTCTCGCCTTCGACGGCGACGCCGACCGCGTCTTCCTCGTCGACGAACAGGGTGGCCCCATTAGCGGCTCGACCACGACGGCCATGGTGGCCGCGTCAATGCTGAGCAAGAACCCCGCCGCCACCATCCTCTACAACGTGATTTGCTCAAAGTCCGTGCCCGCGGTGATTGAAGAAAACGGTGGCACCGGCGTGCGCACGCGCGTGGGTCACAGCTACATCAAGGCAAAAATGGCGGAAACGAACGCCATTTTTGGTGGTGAGCACTCGGGGCACTACTACTACCGCGACAATTTCCGCGCGGACTCCGGCATCATTACCGCGCTCGTTGTTCTTGAACTTCTCAGCCGCGCCTCGGTGCCGCTGTCGGTGCTCGTGGCACCGTTCAATCGCTTTGCCGCATCGGGAGAAATCAACACGGAAGTGACGAGCCCCGCCGCGTCGGTGGCCGCTATTGCCGCTCAGATTGCCGAAGCCGGCGCCACGATTGATGAGCTCGATGGCCTCACCGCGGACTTTGGCGACTGGTGGTTCAACTTGCGTCCCTCGAACACCGAACCGCTCTTGCGACTCAACGTGGAGGCCCCGACGGAGAACGCCGTGGCCGAACACGTGGCGTGGGTGCGCTCGCTGATTGCGGCGGTTGAAGCATGAGTCTCGACCCATCGTTGCTGCCCCTGCTCTGTGATCCGACCGATCACGGCACCCTGCTCTACGTGGCGTCACATGATGTCTTGGTCAACCCGCGGACGAACGAGGTCTACGCGGTACGCAACGACATTGCGGTGCTGATGCCCTCCGAAGCGCGCGTGGCTACCGCTGACGAAGTGGCGACGCTGCTCGAAGCCGGCAGCGTCGAAACGGGAACCGTCCGTTAGTCAACCAGCAGTGGGCCGGCGTGGCCGAAGCCCTGGCGGATGCCCTGGCCGGCACGGCGGCGCAACTGTTCGGGTTCGAACAGCATCCAGTAGGCGTTGCGGGCGTGGTCGCGGGAGCGGTTTTCAAACACACTCGCCAATACCTTGGGGTCGTCGGATTCGTCTTCGTGGACGAAGACTTCGAGAATGGGCGTTGAGGTCAGCAGTTGGGCCAACATGATGCCCTGGGCCGCTTCGTGAGCGCACTGCTTGTCGATTGGGGCGGAGCCGGGCATGCCGAGGGCGACCACGATTGAGCAGCCGTCGCGCTCAATGAGGTTTTTGGCTGCCACCGCGAGGTCCTTGAAGCCGGGAACCGTCTGGGTAAGGACGGTGAACTTTTCGCCGTAGCCGGGGCACTGCTTGAGCTCAAAGACGGCCGCCTCGCCCATGTCGTAGCGGGCGAACATCGTGTCGACCACACCAATCTTGACGGGCTGCTTGACGGACTTCTTTGATTTCTTACCGGACATGCCCTTCAGTCTAGGGAGCTCGCTGGTCGTCGCGCACCGGACGGGCCACGACAACCGTTGCCCCGCGTAGTTCGAGCCGCTCGGGGAAGTAGCGGTCAACGAAAGAGCCGAAGATGTCCCAGCGCCGCACAAAGCGATTGCGATCGATCAAGGGGTCGAGGCGACCTCGCGAGGAACTGGCGTCGTGGCGGAGAACCACGTCGGGGAGAAAGACCACCGCGCCACCATTGTTCTGAAGGCGCAGGCAAAGGTCCACATCGTTCATCACCACCGCGAGTGTCTCATCCATACCTTTGACGGCATTCCACGCCTCGCGCTCAATCAAGGTCACCGCGCCCGTCACCGCGGAGATGTCTCGTCGGGTGGCGACAAGGTAGTCATCGCTCGGCCAGTTGATCCCGGCGAGGAGGTGCTGGGGGTAGGGGGCAATGATGACACCGCTGTGTTCATCGTTGCCGTGCTGGTCCACCTGTCGACAACCCACGAGGGCAACGCCGGGCATCGTGGCCACCCCCACCATCTGCTCAATCCAATCGGGTGTGTGGACCACGGTGTCGTTGTTCAGGGTCAGAACGTAGGGGGCGGTGCACTGAGCCACGCCCCGGTTCATGATGGCGGCGTAATTGAATGGTCCCGGACAAGGCACCACGCGGTGGGGGCTTGACGCGAAGTAGGCGAGGGTCGCTGGCTCGCAGGAGTCATTGTCGAGAATCGTGATGCGGTAGTTCGGGTAGGTCGAGGTGGCGACCACGCTGTCAATGCAGCGCTGCAGCAGGTCGAGGCGGTCCCTCGTTGGTATGACGATGTCGACGGCGGGCGGCGTGTCGAGATGCACGCGCCATTGCACGCGATCGGCGCGCTCGGCGGTGACTGAGGCGCGGACTCCTCGGCGCTTGAGGGCCGCGGCGACCACGCGCGTCGTGTCAGCGATGAGGTCGGGGTGGGTCCGTTCGTTGGCCGGCTGACCGTTGGTGGCAATGAGGGGAACGTGGACGAAGCGGGCGTTGGACTCCACGAGACGTAAGTACAGGTCGTGTTCGAACGCTCGACCCATAGAAGGGTCAATTCCGCCAGCTGCCAGAACGGCGGACGATCGCCACAGCGCGGGGCGACCCACGATATTGAGGCTCAGCAGGGTGTGGGGGCCCACGGCGCTGGTCTTAAGGAGTGGTCCATGGTCGAGGAGTTCGTCGGCGAAGACAATGTCAGCTTCTTCGTGATGTGACCACAGTGTTGCCAGGGCCGCATCAGGTGTCGTGCGGGTGGGGTCAACGAGGAGCACCCAGTCCGACTGGGCGAGAGCGATATTCAGTGCCTCAAGTGATGATTGAAACTGATTGAAATCAAACACCACGATGGCCAGGTCAGAAGAAACGGGTGTGACCGTGTCAATGGCGATGAGGTTCTCCAGGGGGAGGCGCACGGGCGCTCGACTCGAAGGCGACGTCGACGGTCGCGATGCCAGCAGGCGAAGCGCCAATCGGCGACGGCGGGTGTCATCGCCCAGAAGTGGTGCAATTAGGCGCACTGGACCAGATGAGGTCACTCGACGGACGTCACGATGAAACTGTCGCCAGCGTTGCCGCAACGTTTCGTCACTTGCGGGGAACTGCCCCGGAAGGTCGAAACGGGGGTAGGGAAACACAGGGACCTTTCGTCATGGCGCATTGTGAGGCCTCTAAAAATCTACCCCGTAAAGTTCACGATTAATTTGCCCACCCCGTAGGAGAGTGACCGGCTAAGTTAAGTCCGTTTCCAAACACATTTACTGAAGGTGATACCCCAAAAAGAAAGAGGTTGTCGTGTCTGACGCCGTTGCAGAATCACAGGGCTCGTCAGAGCACAAACTTCGTGGAGGGGTTCTCGGACTCTTCGACTCGGTCATCATGGGTCTCGCCGGCTCAGCGCCGGCGTATTCCATCGCCGCCACCACCGTCGGTCTGTTCGGTGCCGTGGGGCTCGGTGGACCGGCCGCACTCTTGTACTGCGGTTTCTTTATGTTCGGCATCGTGTTTGCCTTCAAGTACTTGTCCAAGGACGAGTCCTCCGCTGGCGCCGCTTACTCGTGGGCTCGCCGTGCGATTCACCCCATTATCGGCTACCTCTCGGGCTGGTCGCTCATTGTGTCGTCGTTGATTTTCTCGGTGATTGCGACCCTGCCTGCCGGTGCGAACCTGCTCAGCTTGTTCTCCTCGTCTTGGGGAAATAACAAGGCGCTGGTCACCCTGTTTGGCGCCCTCTTCTTCTTGATCATGGTCGCGACAGTGGCCGCTGGCGTCACCGTAACGGTGAAGGCACAGATCGTCATGTCAATCACTGAAGTGATCATCCTGATCCTCTTCGCCGTCATCGCAATTTTTCACGGTCACCACACTCACGCCTTCTCGTGGCACTGGTTCATGCCCAGCATTTTCTCAGGACACGGCGGCTTCCAGGGCTTCGTTGCCGGTGCACTGCTGGCGGCCTTCTACTTCTGGGGCTGGGACGTCACGGCCAACCTGAACGAAGAAACGAAGTCGGCGAGCAAGGTCTCCGGTATCGGTGGCATCCTCGGCACGGTCGTGGTCTTCGCGCTCTACGAGCTGTTCACCATTGCCTCGAACCTCGTCCTGTCGACGGACCAGTTGACGAACCCGAACAACGCCGCGGACATTCTCTCGGTGCTCGGCCAGGCCGTGTGGCACGGCACGGGCGGCAAGATCATCGTCGTCGCTGTCGTCTTGTCGACCATTGCGACGCTCGAGACGCAGCTCATTCAGCTGACCCGCACCCTCTTCGTCATGGGTCGTGACCACACGATGCCCAAGGCCCTTGGAACGGTCAATGCCAAGCGCAAGTCACCGCTGGTCGCCACCGTGTCGGTGACGATTGTGGTGCTGGTGCTCTTCATTGCGAGCCAGTACATCGGTCGGATCTCAACGATCTTGCTTGACGGCTACAACGCCATTGGCCTGCAGATCTGCTTCTACTACTGCGCCGCTGGTTTGGCCGTGGTGATTTTGTACCGCCGCCAACTGTTCAAGAAGGTCGGCAACTTCATCTTCATGGGCCTATGGCCGCTGCTGGGCGCAATCTTCATGGGCTTCATCTTCGTGAAGGTAATCCCCACGCTCAATACCACCACGAAGTGGATTGGTCTGGGCGCCATTGCCGCTGGTATCTTGCCCATGCTGTACTTCTGGCTCGTGGTCAAGTCGAAGTACTTCGACATGCCCACCAAGGAAGACCGCCACGCGGTCATGGAAGAGTTCGAACAGAACCTCTAACCTCTTGTTTCAATGCAAATCCCCGGTTGCGAATTGCGACCGGGGATTTGTCGTTAACGGCCATCGTTACGACAAGTTGATTCATTCGTAACACGGGCGACACAAAAACGCTCTACCGTTGATGCATGGCCGTCGTCTTTGATACCGATTCGTCGGGCGCGTGGAACGAAATGTTCTCCGCGCCAGGGCAGGCGCGCCTGATCTACCAACGCCTCTTGGCCGACCTCGACGCCCAGAGTGTCACCGAACTGAGCCAGCGCGCTGATCAGTTGGCCCGCACCTTTATCGACCGTGGTGTGACCTTCGCCCACTCTGGCGAAGAACGTCCGTTCCCACTGGACATTGTCCCACGAATCATCGGCGCACTCGAGTGGGACCGGCTCTCGCGCGGCATTGCCCAGCGAGTGCGCGCCCTCGAAGCCTTTCTGGCTGACGTGTATGGCCCAGGACGAATCTTCACCGACGGCGTGATCCCGCGCCGGGTGGTGACCTCGAGTCCGCACTTCTGCCGCCAGGCCATCGGCATCACGCCGGCCAATGGTGTTCGGATCGCGGTGGCCGGTATCGACGTGATTCGCGACGAACACGGCAATTTCTGCGTTCTCGAAGACAACATTCGTATCCCCTCGGGCGTGAGCTACGTCATCGAGAACCGGCGCGCCATGACCCAAACGTTCGCCCCGCTCTTCTCGAATCACCGCGTGCTTCCGGTTGACTCCTACCCCTCAAAGCTCTTGGCCGCATTGGTGGCGTCGGCACCGCCCAAGGCAAAGAACCCGGTCGTGGTCGTGCTGAGCCCCGGTGTGCACAACGCCGCCTACTTTGAGCACGTGTTGCTGGCGCGCATGATGGGTGTCGAGCTCGTCGAAGGTCGAGACCTGGTGTGCCGCGCCAACCACGTCTACATGCGGACCACGACGGGGGAGCGGGCGGTGCACGTCATCTACCGCCGCGTCGACGACGACTGGCTCGACCCGCTGCAGTTTCGTCCCAATTCGGTCATTGGTGTGGCTGGACTGGTCAACGCGGCGCGGGCGGGCAATGTGGCAATTTCGAATGGTCTGGGCAATGGCGTGGCTGACGACAAGCTCGTCTACACCTACGTGCCCGACTTTATTCGGTACTACCTCGGTGAAACGCCGCTGCTGGACAACATCGCCACCTTTCGCTTGGAAGACGCCGACGTCTGCGCCGAGGTGGTCGCGAACCTCGCTGACTACGTCATCAAGCCGGTCGACGGCTCTGGTGGCAAGGGCATCGTGATTGGTCCTCAGGCGACTGACGAAGAGCTCCGCGATGTCGAGGCGGCCATTGCTGAAAACCCCCGGAACTGGATCGCCCAGCGTCCCGTTGCCCTCTCAACACACCCCACGTTCGTTGACGATCGCATTAGCCCGCGGCATATCGACCTTCGACCATTCGCCGTCTCCAACGGCAACGAAGTCTGGGTCCTGCCCGGCGGTCTCACCCGTGTCGCGCTCGGAGAGGGCGAGCTCATCGTGAACTCCAGCCGCGGCGGCGGTTCGAAGGACACCTGGGTGCTGAGCGAAGACGTACCGGTCGCGCCTCCCGTGAGCGCCCCGACGCTGTCACCCGCTCTGTTGGGCGCACCGCAGCAAAATGACGAGTTCATCAACCAGGACGAGGAGCAACAGTGAGCGATCGCGGAATGCTCTCTCGGCTGGCGGAGTCGCTGTTTTGGATCGGTCGCTACATCGAACGCGCCGACGACACCAGTCGTATCGTCGACTCCTACGTGCACCGCATCGTGGAGGACCCCTTCAATAACGAAGACGCCACCTGCCGATCGCTCTACGCCATTCTCGGGGTACCCCAGCCAGAACACGAACTGCTGCGCAACGAAATGTTGCAGACCATTGTCTACGACGAGAAGAGCCCCAACTCGATTGCCGGCGCGCTGGACGGTGCCTTCGAAAATGCCCGCCGAAGCCGGGACTTCATCTCGTCCGAGATGTGGGTGGCACTCAACACCACGCGAAATGAACTGCGGTCCCGTCAGCGCGTGGCCGCGGGGCTGGGTCCGGCAACGTACCTGGCCTACGTGCGCGAACGCTGCGCACTACTGGCGGGGCTGACCGATGCGACGCTGAGCCACGACGATGGCTGGCAGTTCCTTCTGCTGGGGCGAAACCTCGAGCGCATTGACATGACGACCCGTCTGCTGCGCGGTCGCATCGCCTACATGGACGCCTCGCCGGACTGGATGGCCTTTTTACGCGCGAGCGGAGCGATGGAAGCGTTCATGCGGTCGTCGCACCAGTTGAACGACCCCAATGGTGTCGCCACGTTCCTGATGCTGAACCGGACGTTCCCGCGCTCGGTGCTCTACGCGCTCAACGTGGTTGACGCCGCTCTGCGAGAGGTGCAGTCCTCAAACCAACTCTTCGACAGTGGTGACGCCGCCCGTGAAACCCTGGCGCACGCTCGCAGCACCCTTGAATACGTGGATGAGGAAGAGTTGCTCACGCAACTTCCCGCGCTCCTCGAAATGCTTGAACGGACCTGTTATCGCATCAACGACGCGGTCACCGATAAGTACTTCCGCCACGAAGAAGCCATCTTGTGGATCAGCGAGAACCAGCTATGACCGAGTCCCTGCTGCTCCAGATTCGTCACCACACTGGCTTCCGCTACGAGGGCCGTGCGAAGTCGTCCTACAACGAAGCCCGCATGACGCCCCAGGACTCGCCGACGCAGTCCGTTGAGCAGACCAAGCTCACGGTGCGCCCCGTGGTTCCGACCTACAGCTACGTTGACTACTTCGGCACGGTTGTGACTTCGTTCGACATCAGCGAGGTCCACGACATCTTGGAAGTGGAGTCGCTTTCAACCGTGCGCACGACGCCGGGTGTTGTCGAGTCGCCGATTGAGTGGCGACACTTGTTCGATGACGCGTTCATGGACTCCATGAGCGAGTACCTGGCGGTCACGCGTCGTACCGAAGTGCCGGCCGCCACTCTCGAGCGCTACGACGAATGGCGTAACGCCCCCACCATCCACGACGCGGTCGAGGCTGTCTCGGCCTTTGTCCGCGAGCGGATGCAGTACGTGCCGGGGGCTACCAGCGTGACTTCGACTGCCCTCGAGGCGTGGGAGCGCGGCCAGGGCGTCTGTCAGGACATGACCCACGTCACCCTCGGCATTCTGCGTTCACTGGGAATTCCGGCACGGTACGTGTCCGGCTACTTCTACCCGAAGAAGATCGCCGAAGTGGGTGAGACCATTCGTGGACAGAGCCACGCGTGGGTTGAGTACTTCTCGGGAGCCTGGACGGGCATCGATCCCACCAACGGTATTGGCCACACCGAGCGCCACATTGTGGTGGGTCGAGGCCGTGACTACGGTGACGTTTCACCGCTGAAGGGCATTTACCACGGACCGAAGTCGACCGGGACCGGTGCCGTGGTTGAAATCGTTCGCCTGCCTTAATCCCGACCTGTACGCTCGGGATATGACCATGCCCGCACTTTTCATTGGACACGGCAGCCCAATGAACGCTCTCGAGACCAACCGCTGGACCACCGCGTGGGCCGAAGTGGCCGCCAAGTACCCGACGCCACGGGCCATCGTGGCGATTTCCGCTCACTGGTACATCAACGCCACGGCCGTGACCTCGATGAAGCACCCGCGGGTCATTCACGACTTCTTTGGGTTTCCGCAAGAACTCTTCGATGTCGACTACGCCGCCCCGGGTTCACCCGAAGTTGCGCGCCAGCTGGCCGATCTCGTGCAGCCGACCTGGGTCGGACTTGATGACGAGACCTGGGGCATCGATCACGGCACCTGGTCCGTGTTAGCGCACATGTACCCCGAGGCCAACGTGCCGGTGGTGCAGTTGGCAATCGACGCTTCGCGCGAGTTGTCGTACCACATGGACCTCGGCGCCCAGCTGGCACCACTGCTGGATGACGGCGTCATGATTATTGGCTCAGGAAATGTCGTGCATAATTTGCGCGCCATTGCGTGGGGCGCCGGCGATCAGGGGTTCGATTGGGCGCAGCGCTTTGATCGCGACGCCTACGACCTGATGCACGGTCGGCCCGACGAGCTCGGTACCTTGCTCGACTCCGACGATTACCGCTTCGCGGTGCCCACGAACGACCACTTCTTGCCACTGGCCTACGTGGCCGGCCTTGCGGCCAGCACGGGTCGCGAGGTCTCGACGTTTGCCGAGGGCTGCACCCTCGGCTCGTTGTCGATGACCTCGTACACCGTTGGCTAAGCGCTAGCCCTGGCTTTCGCCGGCTTCCTGCGCCGCGATGTCGGCGTGAACCTGCGCCATGTCAAGGGCCAAGGCCTGCTCGACGAGGTCGCGAAGTGACGATTCGGGGAGTGCGCCGGCCTGCGAGAAGATAACCACCTGCTCGCGGATGATCATCAGCGTCGGAATCGACTGAATGTTGAAGGACGCGGCGAGGGCCTGCTGGTCTTCGGTGTCAATTTTGCCGAAGACGCCATTGGGGAATTCGTCGGAGATGGTCTCAAAGATGGGGCCGAAGGTGCGGCACGGTCCGCACCACTCCGCCCAGAAGTCGAGCAAAACAAGGTCGTTTTCATCGATGAGTGATTCGAGGTTTTCGGCGGTGACGGCAATGGTGGCCATGGCGCGGTCCTTTCTGGTGGCTGGCGAACTGCGCAGAAACCACCTCCACACTATGGGCATCCCCGACACGTGCGCTGGGCCGCTGCTACCGTGAGGCGCAAGCCACCACATCTCCGAAAAAGAGCCATGACCAATACCGAACTCTTGCGCAACATCGCGGCCGCTGTCTCCAGTGGTGACGTTGAGGCGGTGATGCCGTTCTTGCACGAATCAATCGTGATCTTTGAAGAGGACGGTGGTGTGGCCGCCCGTGGACATGACGAGGTGCGCGCCATGTTTGTGTCGCTGTTCGAGCAGAACATCGTGGGCACCATCGAAATCAACGAAACCATTGAAATCGGAGACGCGATTGTGGCGCACGAGGTCAATCACGTCAATGGTGCCGATGGTCCCACCGACATTCATTCGCTTTGGGCCTACAAGGTCCGCGATGGCCAGCTGGCTTCGATGTACTTCGTCGAGCCTGGCAACGGCATGAAGGACCTCCTCAGCGAGGTCTAACGAGCCTTATCGCTCGTCGTGACCCCACGGGGCACCGTGGGCATTGACGAGGTCGAGGAAGGGCTTCGGCGGGAGCGCCTCGGGGCCCACGACGCCTTCGGCCTGCCAGATACCCGCGTCGATCAGTTCGAGTGCGACCACCGGGTTGAGTGCGGTCTGCCACACCACGGCCTGGGCACCGAATTCGCGCATGGACCATTCGTTGTCCACGACGTGGTAGAGGTAGACCTCACGAGGCTGGCCATCCTTACCAGTGCCCTTGACCCACGTACCGGCGCAGGTGGCGCCTTCAATGCGGTCACCCAGTTGGGCGGGGTCGGGGAGGCAGGCCGCCACCACGTCACGGGGTGAGACCTGCACACCGCCAACGGTGATGGGTTCAACACGGTCGAGGCCAATGGTGTGCAGGGTGCGCAAGACATTGAGGAACTGCGCGTCGAGGCCGAACTTGAAGGTGACTCGACCGGCGTCAATCCAGCGGGGAATGAGCAGGACTTCTTCGTGCTCGACGTTGACGCACTCGACGTCACCGATACCGCCGGGGAAGTGGAAGACCTCGGGTTCGGAGAAGGGCTCCGTGGTGTACCAGCCGCGGTCGCGCTCGAAGATGATTGGCGGATTGAGGCACTCCTCGATGGTGGTCCAGATGGAGAAGGTTGGGGCGAAGTCGTACCCACGGATTGCCATGTTGGAACCGTCGCGAACCCCGATCTCATCGATGGAGGAGAAGAGCTCGTCGGCGGCGTACCGAGCGAAGACGTCGCTCATGCCCGGCTCGATGCCCATGCCCACCAGGGCCATCTGCCCACGGGCGGCCCACTCGTCGGCCAGAGCGAACTGTTCGTCACCCAGCTTGAGTCCCGGCATGGTCATGGGGTGTTCGGGGTGCGGCTTGGAGAGCGACATCGCCGTGTCCAAGTAGGTGACACCGGCGCGCAGGCAGGCCCGGTAGATGTTCATGACGAACCGGGGGTCGAGAACGTTGAGGACCGCGGTGACCTTCTCGGCCTCAATCAGGTGTTCAATGGCCTCGATGTCGGACGCATTGAGTTGGTGTGCCACGAAGCGAGCGTCGTAGCCGGCAATGGCGCGTTGGGCTTTGGCGAGGTCGTAGTCGGCGATGACCACGTGCTCAAAGAGCCCCCACTTGTTGATCGTCTTGACCACGGCCGAGCCAACACCGCCGGCACCAATAATGAGAACGCGCATACAAACTCCGTTGTTCGGCGCCGAATGACCTTTTCATTGGCGCACTACCGAGCGTAGCCAAACGGCTCTCGGGAGTGGTGGCGGGCGCTATTCGTCGATGGTGAAGGGAGCGTGGATACCGCCAAGGGTGATGCCGGCGGCGTGGGCGTCGGGCGATTCACCGCGATCCTGCTGCGCCTTGAAGGCGGCCTGTTCCCAACGGGATTCGACCTTGCCGACCTTCCAATAGGTCAAGGCGAAGGCCCAGACCACGACGAACATGGCGACCACGATCATGCCGGCCTTGTTGATGTCGAAGTTTTGGGCGTAGGTCCAAAGGCCGCCGTTCAATTTGAGCTGGGTGGCCAAGACCTGCATCAATTCCAGGGTGCCGATGTAGAAGGCCACAATGACCGAGAGACCGGTAATGGCGATGTTGTAGTACACCTTGCGCACGGGCTTGGAGAAGGCCCAGCCGTAGGCGAAGTTCATGAATGAACCGTCAATGGTGTCGAGGAGACTCATACCGGCGGCAAACAAGATCGGCAGTGAGATGAGCGCCCAGAGGGGGAGGCCGGCGGCCACCGAGGTGCCCGCGAGGACGAGGAAGGCAACTTCCGTGGCGGTGTCGAAGCCCAGGCCGAACAAAAAGCCCAACGGGTACATCTTGCCCGGACGGTCAATGGAGCGGGCCAGTTTGCCAAAGAACCGCATGAAGAGGCCGCGGGCGTTGAGGTGCTTCTCGAGCTCCTCGTCGTTGAAGCGGCCTTGGCGCATCTCGATGAAGAGTTTGATGATGCCCCACAGCACCACCACGTTCAGCGCGGCGATGAGGTAGAGGAAGCCACCGGAGACCAGGGTGCCAACGAGGCCACCGAACTGGTGCAGGCCAGAGTTGCTATTGCGCACCTGACCACCCAGGGCCTTGACGCCAAGTCCTAGAAACAAGGTCAGCAAGAAGACGACGGAGGAGTGACCCAGGGAGAAGAAGAACCCAACGGACATTGGGCGCTTGCCTTCGGCCATGAACTTTCGGGTGGTGTTGTCGATGGCGGCGATGTGGTCGGCGTCAAAGGCGTGACGCATACCGAGGGTGTACGCGAGGAGACCGGTGCCGACACCAATCGCCGCGGTCTTGCCCGCGGCGTGGTGGTGGGCGGCGAGGATCAACAGGGTGAATCCGAGAATGTGTAGGAATAGGATGACGCCAAACATGCCCAGAAGGCGGCGCCACTCACTCGGGGAGAACGAGGCGCGAATCTTCTGGCTGGTGCTTGCCGGTTCGATAACTGTAGTCATATCTCGATACTAATAGGAATAATTTCTATTAGATACACATTTCTAGAAGTCCCGGACGGCCCTCTTTGATACAACGCTCGGCGTCGACTACTTCTCGTCGCGCCAGCGCCGCCAAGCAATCACGGCCCACAGAATCTCGGCAACTCCAAACGGCCAGGCTCCCGACAGGAAGCCGTAGGCGCTAGAGAGAAGGCAGCCCACGGCAAAGGCGAGTACGAATCCCCGACCACGACGCTCGAGGCCGTACATGGCGATCATGAAGCCCACGGCAACAATGCCGAACAGGGTGGTCATAGTGCCGGCCTCCTTTTTGACTCGTCAACGCTTGCCATTATTACGGCAAGACGGAGGAAGCGGGTCTCCGATTCAGCACACGGGTCACGCTGACCTCCTGCGCGAAGCGTTTGACGGTCGAGTCGGGGAAGACCCGACGAGCGACTTCATTTGGCCTAAGCCGGCGGCGGATCTTTAGAGCAAGCGCGTCGTTTGTGAAGGCGCAAGAAAAAACCCGGGGCCCAATGAATTGATCACTGAGTCCCGGGCTTTTGGTGGAGGTACGGGGATTTGAACCCCGGACCCCTTGCATGCCATGCAAGTGCTCTGCCAGCTGAGCTATACCCCCGCGAGAAATCAATATTAGCAGGTGTCGCACAATTCAATTTCGGCTCGCTCGCGAGACGGGCTGATGGCTCTACGACAGTTAGGGGGCGCCCCCTTCAATTCCGCAGAATTTCCTTCTCTAGAATGAATAAATGGCCCGCCCCTTTGATGTCACTGAAATCGAACAGAAATGGCAAGCCCGTTGGCTTGACGAGGGCACGTACGAGGTCGACAACGACGACCCCCGCGAGCGTTTCTACGCCCTGTGCATGTACCCGTATCCGTCGGGAGCGGCCCACCAGGGCCACGTTCGTAACTACACCTTTGGTGACTTAGTCGTTCGCTACCAGACGATGAAGGGCAAGGCCGTCCTGTCGCCCTTCGGGTTTGACTCGTTCGGTCTTCCGGCCGAAAACGCCGCCATCAAGGCCGGCAGCCACCCCCGTCTCTTTACTGACGCCCGCATGGGGGAGTTGAAGAACTCGGTGCGTCGCCTCGGGGCCGTCTACGACTGGCGTCGCGAAGTCTTTAGCCACGACCCCAACTACATGAAGTGGGCTCAGACAATCTTCTTGCGGTTCCTCGAGGCCGGCTTGGCCTACCGCGCCGAAGCTCCGGTGAACTGGTGCCCCGGTTGCGCCACGGTGCTGGCCAACGAGCAGGTAAACGCCGACGGCACCTGTGACCGTTCTGGCGACCTGGTGGAGCGCAAGAACCTGGAACAGTGGTTCTTCAAGATCACCGCGTACGCCGACGAACTCCTGACCGACATCGACACCCTCGAGTGGCCCGAGCGCGTCAAAACGATGCAGCGCAACTGGATTGGCCGCAGCGAAGGTGTGGAGTTTGACCTGCCACTGCAGATGGACTCGTCCAAGGCACTGCGCGTCTTCACGACCCGTCCCGACACCGGCTTCGGCGTCACCTACGCCGTCGTCGCCCCCGAGCACCCGATGCTCGACCTGCTCACCACCGACGATGAGCGCGACAACGTCACCGCCCTGGTCTCGCGCGCAACGCAGGCCAGTGAGCTCGAGCGCACGGCGTCGTCCGACGCGGGCGCGGGACTGGACAAGCGCGGGGCCTTCACTGGTTCCTTCGTGATCAACCCCTTCAATGGACAGCCGGTACCGGTCTACGTGGCCGACTACGTGCTGGGCAACTACGGGACCGGCGCGATCATGGCGGTGCCGGCCGAAGACGAGCGCGACTACGCCTTCGCCCAGGTACACGGCCTGCCCATCGTGCGCACTATCGAGACGCCCGCTGATTTTGAAGGCGGCGCCTACAGCGGTGACGGCCGCCACATCAACTCGGGCTTCCTCGACGGGCTCGACGTTGCCGAAGCCAAGGAGAAGGCCGCGGCTTTCCTCGAGACCAACGCCAACGGCCTGCGCAAGGTCAACTACCGCCTGCGTGACTGGCTGGTCTCGCGTCAGCGTTTCTGGGGCTGTCCGATTCCCGTGGTCTACTGCGACAGCTGTGGCATAGTGCCGGTTCCCGAGGACCAGTTGCCGGTGTTGGCACCTGACGATGTGACGATGGACAAGTCGGGACAGTCGCCGCTCGCCACCCACGAGGGCTTCCGCGCCACATCGTGCCCGACGTGTGGCGGGGCCGCGCGTCGCGAGGCCGACACCATGGACACCTTCACCGACTCGTCGTGGTACTACCTGCGCTACGCCGACCCCTTTACCGAAGGCAAGGCCTTTGACCCCGCGGAGGCAGCCAAGTGGATGCCGGTTGACCAGTACATCGGTGGTATTGAACACGCAATCCTGCACCTCCTCTACGCGCGCTTCTACCTGAAGGCCCTGGTCGACATCTCGATGGCGCCAGGCCTGCCGCGCGAGCCGTTCAAGCGCCTCTTTACCCAGGGCATGATCCGTCTCAACGGGTCGAAGATGTCCAAGTCAAAGGGCAACTTGATCGCACCCGAGAAGTACTACGAAACCGTCGGTGCCGACGGCCTGCGACTCTTCCACTTGTTCGTCGGTCCACCGGCGGACGACGTGGACTGGACGGACCAGACCGAAGAAGTCATCGAGGGCTGTGCACGTTTCATCGACCGTATTGTGCGTCTCGCGCAGTACCACGAGTGCAATTTCCATGACGAGCGCACCGCCGCTGACGACGAAGTCGTGCGCGAGGTGCACCGCACCATCGTGCGGGTCACCGAGGACCTCGACAAGTGGAGCTACAACACCGCCGTGGCCGCGTTGATGGAGTTGCTGAACACCATCTCGAAGCAGGCGCGCTCCGCTGAGGGTGCGCACCGCGAGACGCTCGACGAGTGCCTCGACTTGCTGCTGCGACTGCTGGCCCCGATGGCGCCGCACATCACCGCCGAACTGTGGGAGACCCGTCACCCCGGCGAGCCCAGCGTGCACGCACAGACCTGGCCGGTCGCAGACCCCGCACTGGTCGTGCGCTCGGCCGTGACCATGGTGGTACAGATCAACGGCAAGGTGAAGGCCCGTGTTGAGGTCAGCCCCGACGTCAACGAGGCTGACGCGATTGCCGCGGCGCTGGCGGACGCGACGATTGCCGCGGCGCTCAACGGCAGCGAGCCGTCTCGCGTGGTGGCCGTCCCGCCACGACTGGTCAACATCATTCTCTAATGGTCAAAGCAACGCCCGTTTCGACCACTGGGGTCACGATTGAACCGCCACGGTTCGATCGACCCGAGGTCGAAATTCGGGCCTCGGCGCGACGCAAGAAGACGGGCACCGCCCACTGGTCAGGTAATCGCATTGTGGTGCAGATCCCGGCCCGGCTTCGCGGAAGAGACCGGACCCAGTTTGTCGACACCCTGGTCGAGCGACTCCTGACCCAGCGGCCCGCCACGGCGACCGGTGACGCGGGTCTCGAGGAGCGTGCTCGCGTCCTCGCCGAGCTCTACCTCGATGGGGTGGAGGCTTCGTCGGTACGGTGGAGCACCAGTCAGCAGCGACGATGGGCGTCGTGTTCGCCGGCGACTCGGGAGATTCGCGTGTCCAATCGACTGCAGTCCTGCCCCGAATGGGTCATCGACGCGGTGCTGGTGCACGAGTTAGCCCACCTCTACGAGGCTGATCACTCACCCGCGTTCTACGAGTTGGCGAACCGGCACCCGCGCCAAGCGGAGTGCGCACTCTTCCTCGACGGCTACGCCCTCGGACTCGGACTGCGCATCGAGAGCGACGTCAGCGAGGACTAGAGGCCTTCACCACGGAGGAACTGTTCGAGTTCTGCCGCGAGTTCGTCGCCAGTCGGCAGATCGTCACCGAGGGAGTTGCCCTCGTCCTCGTCAGCCACTTCCTCGAGCTGGGCGACCATCGTGGCGTGATCGGGGTTGTTCGCCACCAGGTCGTCCACGCGGCCGCGGGCTTCGTCGGCCGACAAGCGCAGCGCGCTGGCGTCCAGGCTGAGCCCACCGATACGAGCCAGGCCCTCAATGAGCGCACCGGCGGCCTGAGGGTAGGGCATCGAGGCCACGTAGTGCGGCACGCGCGCCCAAAGGGTCATTACGTCAATATCAACGTCGGCGAAGCCCAGCTCCAGCGCGGAGTTGATGCCAGCAGGGACTTCGAGTTCACCCGAGACGGAACCAATAACGCTCAACAAATTGGCGCTCTGTTCGGGAGCCGTCCCGATCACGCGCACCGGACGGGTGTGCGGGGTGGGGGCGGGGAAAGCACCCAGGCCGAGGGCCAAACGGACGTTGTAGGAGAGGGCGGCGTCAGTCACGGCCTCGACGAAGTCACTCCAGTGGAAGTCGGGCTCGGGTCCGACAAGAAACAGCATGTCGGCGCCGTCTCGGTCACGACCCCAGCGCAGTGAGATCTCGGGCCAGGTCAGTTCGGTGGTCACACCGTCGACGATGCGCACCATCGGACGGCGAGCACGCTGGTCGATGAAGTAGTCGGTGTCGAAGGTCGCCAGTGGCTCGGTCTCGATGGCGTCGAGCAGCGTTGACAACGCCGTCGAGGCGCCGAGGCCCGCGTCAATCCAGCCCTCGAGGGCGTAAATGAGGACGGGGTCGTGAAGTTCGGGCTCCGACAGGGGCATCATGCGGCTAAAGATTTCGTCATCCATAGAACCCCCTTCTGAAAGATCTGTCGTTCGTGCCCTCAAGGCTAGTGGACGTTTCTAGGGCCTTCTCTCGGCCGACGTTAGGCTGGGCGCGTGCGTTTCCTCGAACCCTCTCACCAGCCGTCGGCAGCGGGAGTGGCAACGTTTTGGCCCACGGCGCCCATCACGGTGGCACTCGGGGAGCACCAATTTGATGTGACCTCACGCGCGCTGGTGATGGGCATTTTGAACCGTACGCGTGACTCTTTTTTTCAGCCGGCGGCCACCTTTGACTTCGACGCCTTCCTGAAGCGAGCCGAGGAGCTTGTGAACGCCGGGGCGGACTTGCTCGATGTTGGCGGCGTTAAGGCGGGGCCTGGTGACGAGGTCAGTGAGAGTGAAGAGCTCGACCGCGTGGTGCCGGCCATCGCGGCCCTTCGGGAGCGGTTCGACGTGCCCTTGAGCATCGATACCTGGCGGGCGTCGGTCGCCAAGGCCTGCTTCGCCCAGGGCGCCAGTCTCGGCAATGACATCAGTGGGTTTGCCGACCCCGAGTACCTTCCCGCCGCAGCGCAGGCCGGTGCCAGCGTGGTTGCCACGCACATTCGCCTTCGACCACGGGTGGCCGACCCCACGCCCGACTATGACGACGTCACCGCCACCGTGCTGGACTTCCTGGCCGAACGGCAGCAATGGGCGCTCGATGCCGGTATCCCGCGCGAGCGCATCATTGTCGACGCCGGACTCGACTTAGGCAAAACGGCGGGGCAGAGTCTGCAGCTCCTGCGCGACTCGGCGCAGTTGGCCGCACTGGGGCCGTTGCTGCTGTCGGCCTCGAACAAGACCTTCCTCGGCAAGATGTTTGATCTCGACGTGCTCGAACGGCGCGAGCCATCGCTCAGCGCCGCGGCGCTCGGGATCATCGGTGGCTGTCGCGTGCTGCGCGTGCACGACGTGCGAGGCACGGTGCGTGTCCGTGACACGGTGGAACAGATTTTGGAGCACGCATGAGTACGACTCTCTGTGTCGTGGCCTCGGACGCCACGCTCGTCTACGACGCGCTGCACCAGCGCATCGACGAAGCCCTCAACGGACTCGACCCGTCGATTGCCCTGCAGGACTTCACCGCCAAAGACGCCGCCGCCACGAGCGCCACACCAGTTATCAGCCAGATCCTCGAAGCCCTGCAGACGCCACCATTTTTGGTTGATCGCCGTGTCGTCGTGGTGCGTGACGCGCAGCACCTGAACGCCGATGAAACCAATGAGCTTCTGGAGTGGATGAAGAACCCGACGCCGGGCGTTCTGCTGCGTCTCGGTGTGGTGGGCTCCAAGACGAACAAGTTGGCCAAAGCGGCTGACGAAGTCATCTCGTTGGACCTTGGCTACGGCAAGGACGAAAAGCCCAACTTCGTGCGAGCGACGTTCGCCAACTACAACGTCACCGTTGACGCGGCCGCACTCTCGGCCATCACGACACACCTGGGTGACGAGATCGAGCGAGTCGATGCCCTGGCGCGCACCCTGCAGAACATCTACGGCAGCGCCCCACTCACGATGTCGCACATCACGCCCTACCTCGGTGAAGCAGGCAACGTGCCGGAGTGGGATCTCACCGACGCCATCGATCGTGGCAACGTGACCCTGGCCATCAGTATCGCCCGCCGCATGCTCGACTCCCGCGGGCGTGCCGGACTGCAGATTGTCAACATGGTCCAGCGCCACTTCCTCCGGGCCGTGCGCCTCGAAGGTCTTGATTTGTCGGCCAAGGACGCGGCTGCCCTGCTGGGCGTAAAGAGTGAATACACCGCCACCAAGGCCATGACCATGGCCCGCAAGATGGGTCCCGATCGCCTCGCTGACGCCATTTCGATGATCACCCAGGCCGACCTTGACCTCAAGGGCGCGGTGAGCTTTGGCGGCAAGGACTTGGAGAGTGACCAGGACGTGACTGAGCTCACCGTTATTGAGGTTCTGGTCGCGCGCTTGGCTCGACTGTCGGCTGCGCGCCGCTGAGCATGCCCCTCGTACTGCGGCCCTTCATCGACAGCGACGAAGCCGCCGCGCGGGCGGGCCACGAGCAGATGGCCGGCTGGGAGTTTCTTCTCCAGTATGACGAGGAGGATTCCTGGGCGACGTGGTTAGATCACCACGAACGCCTGGCGAGTGGGGAGTCGCTCCCGGAGGGCTTCGTGCAATCGGCGTTTCTCGCCGCCGTTGTTGATGGTCACCTGGTGGGTCGGGTGTCGATTCGCTTCGCTCTGAACGACTTTCTGTTTCGCTACGGCGGCCACATCGGCTACGGCGTTCTTCCGCAGCATCGCCGTCAGGGCTACGCGACCGAGATACTGCGCCAGGCGCTGGAACGCTTGCGGTTGGCCGGAGTCGAGCGGGCACTCGTGACGTGCTTCGACGGCAACATTGGCTCGGCCGCGGTGATCGAAGCCAATGGCGGGAAGCTCGAGAACATCGTCCCCTACAAGGACGACCAACTGCGTCGCTATTGGATCGCAACGAGGCAATAAAAAAACGGCGCCCACGAGGGGCGCCGTTTCTTCAAATCGTGTGGCGACTTAGGCGTCGGCCTTAGTGCGCAGCGCGTTGATGCGCTTCATGAGGCCGGACTTCTTGTTGGCCGCAGTGTTCTTGTGGATGACACCCTTGGTGGCGGCAGTGTCGATGCGCTTGATGGCGGCCTTCAAGGCGGCCTCTTCGTTCTCGGTGCCCACGGCCTTCACGGCAGTCTTGGTGCGGGTGCGCATTTCGGACTTGACGGCGCGGTTGCGGTCACGTGCGACTTCGTTCTGCTTGTTGCGCTTAATCTGGCTCTTGATATTTGCCATAAAAAACCTCGTTCTCGTTCGCCGATGTTCTCCGGCGGGCTTGATAAGGCTAGCAGGAATAGGCCTCCTCATGCGAGGTGCCAAGTGGGGGAGCGTTGGCGGGTAGCCTTGATGCACCGTGGCCAACTCACTTTTACCCGTTGAAACCTCAAAAATCCGCAATTTTTCTATCATTGCGCACGTCGACCACGGGAAGTCGACCCTCTCGGACCGCATCCTCGAAATAACCGGTGCCGTCGACCCGCGCCTCATGCGTGCGCAGTACCTGGACTCCATGGACATTGAGCGCGAGCGCGGCATCACGATCAAGGCCCAGAACGTGCGCGTGCACTTCGAGGACCACATCCTCCAATTGATCGACACCCCCGGCCACGTCGACTTCGGTTACGAAGTCTCCCGTTCATTGGCGGCGTGCGAGGGGGCCATCTTGCTGGTCGACGCCTCGCAGGGTATTCAAGCCCAGACGCTGGCCAACTGCTACCAGGCCATCGAGAACAATCTCGAAATCGTGGCGGTCCTGAACAAGATCGACCTGCCGGCCGCCGACCCCGACCGTTGCCGCGAAGAGCTTGACCGCGTCCTGGGTCTGCCCCCCGAGTCGGTACTCAGCATTTCGGCGAAGACCGGTGAGGGCGTGCCCGAACTGTTGCGCGCCATTATTGAGCGCATTCCGGCGCCGAAGGGCAACCCGGACGACCCACTGCGCGCGCTGATCTTTGACTCGCACTACGACCAGTACCGCGGCGTGATCTCGTCGATTCGCATCAAGGACGGCACCCTGCGCGCCGACGCCAAGATCCGGATGATGCAGGCTGGCGTGAATCACGACATCGAAGAGATTGGCGTACGCACCCCCGACATGATTTCGGTCGAGGCCCTCGGTCCCGGCGAAGTCGGCTACATCGTCGCCGGCATTAAGGACGTCGGTGGCGCCCGCTCCGGTGAAACCATCACCACGGCAGTGCACCCCGCACCCGAGGCCCTCGACGGCTACATCCACCCCAAGCCCATGGTCTACTGCGGTGTGTACCCCATCGACGGCGACGACCTTGGGGACTTGCGTGACTCACTCGACAAGCTCAAGCTGAACGACGCCTCAATTACGTATGAACCCGAATCCTCACACGCCCTGGGCTTCGGCTTCCGCTGCGGCTTCCTCGGGCTGCTGCACATGGAAATCGTGCGCGAGCGGCTCGAGCGCGAATTCAATCTCGACATCATCGCCACCGCACCGTCGGTGGTCTACCGGGCCTACCTGACCGACGGGTCCGAGGTGAAGATTGACAACCCCACTGACCTGCCCGACCCCTCGCGACTTGATCACATCGACGAGCCCATGCTCTCGATCTCGATCCTGACTCCCAGCGAGTACCTCGGCACGGTTATGGACCTCTGCCAGTCACGCCGCGGCGAGATGGTCAAGATGGACTACCTCTCAGTCGAGCGCGTGGAATTGAAGTACGCGATTCCACTGGCCGAAGTCGTTATCGACTTCTTCGACGCACTGAAGTCCCGCACCAAGGGCTACGCCTCCCTCGACTACGAGCCCGCCGGCTACGTCACCTCGAAACTGGTGCGCGTGGACCTGCTCATCAACCACGAGCCGGTGGACGCCTTCTCGACCATTGTGCACATGTCGAACGCTGACTACTACGGACGCAAGATGGCCGAGCGCCTCAAAGAATTGATTCCTCGCCAGATGTTCGACGTGCCAATTCAGGCCGCCGTCGGTGGTCGCGTGATTGCCCGCGAGACAGTCAAGGCTCGTCGTAAGGACGTGCTGGCCAAGTGTTACGGCGGTGACATCACCCGTAAGCGCAAGCTGCTCGAGAAGCAAAAAGAGGGTAAGAAGCGCATGAAGAACCTGGGGCGCGTCGAAGTGCCACAGGAGGCCTTCGTGGCCGCCCTCAAACTCGAGGACTAGTCGCCGGTCTGACCGTCGATCAGCTCGCGCAACAGGTCGGCGTGACCATTGTGGCGGGCGTACTCCTCGATCATGTGGAGGAAAATCCAGCGCAGGTCGCGGTCACCGCGGCGCGACGCCACGGCCATCGTGTCGAGTGGCAGGTCGGCACTGGCAATCCGCGAGCGCTCGCACATCGCGAGATACATCGCCTCGACCTCCGCCACGGGGGTCTCGTCGAGGGCTTCGAAATCGGCCTCTTTGTTAACGGCGACGTTGAAGGGCAGGTCGTCGTGGGTGCCAACGCCCCGCAGGACGATTTCAAACCACCACTGTTCGACCACGATCATGTGACGCATCAGCCCCAGCAGTGTCAGTGTTGACGAGGCCACGGGGCGCTGCTTCAGTTGCTCGTCAGTGAGGCCGGCACACTTGACCAGCAGGGTGGCGCGGTGGAAGTCGAGCCAGCCTTCGAGCTGGGTTCGTTCGGGGCCGGCGCTGGGCTCAGAGCGGTCGGGTGCGGTAATCACGGAACTCCTTTGTCGCACCCGAGGCTAGGGGATTGGTGGCGAATTGGCTAGCACTCGGTAGAATCGAGTGCCAAAGGAGGACTCATGGCCCGTCGCGCTTCCAAGAATCAATCACCAACTGACCTGGACGCCCGTAAGGCCACGATTCTCGAGGCCGTCGTCTCGGAGCACATTGACACCGCCCAGCCGGTGGGCTCGTCGGCGGTCCTGCAAAGCACTGACATGGGTGTCTCTCCGGCCACGGTGCGCACCGAAATGGTCTCACTCGAACGAGAGGGCTACCTGGCCCAGCCCCACACCTCCGCTGGTCGTATCCCGACCGACAAGGGCTACCGCTACTTCGTCGATCACCTCAAGACCGGCAAGTTGGGTGACGCCCAGCGCGCCCAGGTGAGCGAATTCTTCGCCACAGTGCGAGGCGAAATGGAGAGCGTCCTCGAACAGACGTCGCTGCTCCTGAGCCGCATGACCGACTACACCGCGGTCGTCGTCGGCGCGGGCCACGCCCATGCCACCATCCTGTCGGCCCAGCTGGTGAGCCTCGATGCCCGACACCTTCTGCTCGTGACGGTCTTCTCCGACGGTTCGGTGGCCAAGCACTCGGTGCTCCCGCCCAAGGACGTGAGTTTCGACACGGCCACCGAGGCCTCCAAGCAGTTACAGGCACTCCTCATTGGCACCACGCTGCAGCAGACACTCCAGGTGCCCTCGCGCAACGACGCGGTGGCCACGCTGGTGCGCGAAGCCGTGGCTGTTTTGCACGCCGAGCGGCCCAAGGTCGAGGGCGAGTCGGTGTACATCGGCGGCTCGAGCCGAGTGGCCGAGTCCTTTGACGGCGTCGACACGGTCCGCGAAGTCCTCAGCATCCTGGAAAAGGAACTGCTCGTCGTCTCGCTGGTCCAGGACATTCTGGACAAGGGCCTCTCGGTGGCTATCGGTGCCGAAACGGGCCACGAAACCCTCGCCACCTCGGCGGTGGTCGTCGCTCCGGTGACGGTTGATGGTGAGACCGTTGGTGCCGTTGGCCTGCTCGGCCCGGCACGTATGAAGTACAAAGAATCGATCGCGGCGGTGGAGACCGTCTCGAGTGAACTAACCCGACACTTCGGGGGAACTGACTGATGCCTACTGATCTCTACGAAATTCTTGAAGTTGACCGCAACGTTTCACCGGAGGAACTTAAGAAGAGTTACCGACGCCTGGCGCGTCAGTTGCACCCCGACGCCAACCCCGGCAACGCCGAGGCCGAAGCACGCTTCAAGGAAGTGTCCCAGGCCTACGAAATCCTTTCGGACCCCGAGCGTCGGTCGAACTACGACCGCTTCGGCACCGACAACCCCATGGGCGGCAGCCCCTTCGGGGACGCCGGCTCGGTGCAGGACATCTTCGACATGTTCTTTGGTGGCATGGGCGGACGCCAGTCTCAACGTCGCGGACCGCAGCCCGGCCCCGACGCGGAAATAGCGGTCGAGATCACCCTCGACGAGGCGGCCTTTGGCGTCAGCAAGGAAATCACCCTGACGCTGCCGCAGCGCTGCTCGGACTGTGGCGGCAACGGCTGCGCACCGGGCACCTCACCGGTGACGTGTGTCGAATGCGCCGGGGTGGGCGAAGTGCGCCGCGTGCGCAACTCAATTCTCGGTCAGATGATGACCACCGCACCCTGCACCCGCTGCCAGGGCATGGGCTCACGCATTGAGTCACCCTGTGGGACCTGCCGTGGCGAGGGTCGAGTCAACGCGCCCGTCACCTTCACCATCCAGGTTCCCGCCGGTGTGGAAGAGGGCTCCAGGATGCGGATCGCCGACCGAGGCGCCGCGGGCGTGCGTGGGGGCGGCAACGGCCTTCTCTTCGTACACCTCCGCGTGGTGCCCGATGAGCGCTTTGAGCGCCACGGTGACGACCTCCACCACGAAGCCCACATCTCGTTCACGCAGGCCGCATTGGGCGCGACCATCACGGTACCGACCTTGCGTTCAACGGCGCAGGTGGAGATTGCCCCCGGTACCGCGAACGCCACGGTGCACCGCATCAAGCACGAGGGTGTCGAGCACCTCCACGGCCGCGGCCGCGGTGACCTGTTTGTCCACATCGTGGTCGACGTACCCACCGAACTCGACGATGTCGAGCGTGATCTGTTGCACCAGTTGGCCGCGCACCGCGACGAGGCGGTCCACGAATCGAGCCACGGCCTGTTTCGAAAGCGCAAGAAGTGAGCCTCGCTGAGTGGTCCCGTCGCGTTGGGGCCCTCACCCAGCTGCGTGTCACCGACGTGGCGCGCCCGGAACTCTCTCGTGAGGATGATCACCACCTACGCCGCGTTCTGCGCGCCCGTGACGGGGAAGAGGTTGTCGTGACTGACGGCCGTGGCGGCTGGAGTATCTGTGAGGTTGGCAGTGTCTCACTCAACCGCCTCACGCCCGCGGCCGTCGATCCCGCACCGGTGCCGACGACGCTCTACCTGGCGCCACTCAAGGGCGACCGCTCCGAGTGGGCGGTGGCCAAGGCGACGGAGCTCGGCGTGACCACCATCGTGCCCCTGGTGAGCGCGCGACTCGCGGTTAAGTTTCGCGGTGAAGTGCGCGACAAGAACGTGGCCCGTTGGCAGCGCATCGCCGATGAAGCCTGTGGTCAGTGCCGTCGCACGTACGACTTAACCATTGCCGAACCGATGACCCCGGCCCAGGTGCCGGCGTCGGTGGCGATCTGTGACTTCGACGGCGCCTCGTCCTGGGAGGGCGTTCGCGAGGTCGCCATCGGTCCCGAGGGCGGCTGGGACCAGGGGGAGTGGCCAGAATCCCAGCCCCGTCTGAGTCTTGGCCCCACCGTGCTGCGGGCGGAAACGGCCGCCGTGATGGCCGCCGGTCTCATGGCGTTCACCAACGGTTCATGGGGATTTACCGCAGGGGGACCCCAAAGTGCGTAATGATGAGAGCATCACCATGAGTTCAGACTGCATCTTCTGCAAGATTGTCGCCGGCGAGATTCCGGCCACGGTTATCGCAGAGTCACCTACCGCCCTCGCATTCGCCGATCTCGCGCCGCAAGCGCCGGTGCACGTCTTGGTCATTCCCAAGACCCACGTCACCAGCGCCGACCACCTCGACGCCGACACCGCCGGTGTGATGGGTGACGTGTTCTTGTTGGCTCAGGAAGTAGCCGAGCACGAAGAGGTCCGCGAGAGTGGCTACCGCCTCGTCGTGAACGTTGGCCGTGACGCCCAGATGACCGTTCCCCACCTGCACGTCCACCTCATGGGTGGCCGACAGATGAACTGGCCCGCCGGATGAGTTTCGAAGCAGGCTCGAGTGACGCCCTGACCGTCACGACCTACGTCACCAACACCGCCCTGATGAGCAGCTTGCTCGGGCCCCGTGACGAGCACTTGCGTGTCATCGAGCGCTCGTTCCCGAACTCCAAAATTCGCGTGCAGGGCAACCAGATCTCAGTCACGGGACCCGACGGCGCCAAGGTGCTTCGACTCTTTGACGAACTGGTTCTGGTTCTCGAAGCCGGACAGCCATTGGATGCCACCAAGATTGGTCGCACCGTGGACATGGTGGACGACGACGTGCGCCCCAGTGAGGTCTTCCGTCACGAGGTGGTGCGCAGCGCTAAGGGCAAGCCGATTCGGCCTTCGACGGCCGGTCAGAAGCGTTACACCGACGCCATTGAATCCAACATCATCACCTTCGGCATCGGCCCCGCCGGTACCGGTAAGTCCTACCTCGCCGTGGCTGCCGCGGTGCAGGCCCTGCAGCGTCGCCAGGTGCAGCGCATCGTCTTGACGCGCCCCGCCGTCGAAGCGGGTGAGAATCTTGGTTTCCTGCCCGGTGACCTGATGGCCAAGGTTGACCCCTACCTGCGCCCGCTCTACGACGCCCTCTACGACATGATGGGCCCCGACGGCGCCCAGCGCTTGATCGCCAATAACACCATCGAAGTGGCCCCGCTGGCCTTCATGCGTGGTCGCACCCTCAACGACGCCTTCATCATCCTCGACGAGGCGCAGAACACCACGCCCGAACAGATGAAGATGTTCCTGACTCGCATCGGCTTCAACGCCAAGGCCGTGGTCACTGGTGACGTCAGCCAGATTGACCTCAACGGCAAACCGAGTGGTCTCGTGAAGATTCAGCAGATTCTCGATAACGTAGAGGACATCGCTTTCGTTCACTTGAGCGCGAAGGACGTTGTGCGACACCGGATTGTCGCCGACATCGTCGCCGCCTACGACCGCCACCAATCATGACCATCGACATCTACGCCGCCGACGAACAGACCGAGCACCCCATCGACCTCGAGCGATGGGTGGCCCTCTGCCGCGCGGCCCTCGAAGAGGAGCTGGTCAAGCCACCGGCGGAGGTCTCGCTGATTTTCTGCAACGAGGAGACCATCGCATCCCTGAACGAGGAGTTCATGGGCAAGGTGGGCCCCACCGACGTGCTGAGCTTTCCGATTGAACCGGAAGAAGACGTCACCGGTCGCGCCCCCGACGCCGGTGGCACCGGACCCGGTGAGCACCCCGAGGAGCAGATGCCCCAGCTCGTCGGCGACATTTTGTTGTGCCCCGCCGTCGCGGCGCGCAACGCCGTGGATCACGAGGTGAGTTTCGAGGACGAAGTGGCTTTGCTAATCGTTCACGGAGTGCTGCACCTTCGTGGCTGGGACCACATGATTGACGACGAAGCTGAAGCGATGGAAGCGCGCGAACGAGAGATTCTCGCCCGCCACTACCGCCCCCAGACCGCGTGATCGCCGCCGTCTGGACCACCGCCGACACTGCCCTCAGCGCCAGTGTGCTGCTCTTGCTCGCGCTGTCGGGCTTCTTCGCCATGGCCGAGACCTCGCTGGTGCGCATGAACCGCTCACGCGCGCGCGCCCTGCAGGAGGACAAGCGTCGTGGCAGCACCGCTCTCACCACGTTGGTGGAGTCACCTGACTCGTTCCTCAACCCATTGCTGCTACTTGTCCTGATCTGCCAGCTGGTCTCGGCCACCATGGTCGGTGTTCTGGCGGCACACCTCTTCGGTGGGGCTGGCGTTTTCGTCGCAACCGTCCTCGAAGTCATCGTGATTTTCACCATGTTCGAAGCCATCCCGAAGAACTTCGCGGTGAAGCACCCCGACAGCGCCGCGTTGATGTCGGCGCCGGTGGTGAAGTTCATTCTGAAGTGGCGCGTGGTCCGCTGGATCTCGGGCATCTTGCTGGCCATTTCGCACTCGGTCATCAACCTTTACGGGGGCGACGACGTCGACAGCACCAAGATCACCGACAACGAGATCATCGCCATGGCCACCGTGGCCGCCGAAGAAAAGTCCATCGAGGTCACCGAGCGTGACCTGATCACCTCGGTCATCGCCTTCGGCGACACCGTGGTGCGCGAAGTCATGGTGCCCCGGATTGACATTGTCGACGTCGAACGCACCGCCACCGTGCTCGAGGCCCTGACGATCGCTATCGAGACCGGCCGCTCCCGTCTGCCCGTTCTCGGTGAGGGCATTGATGACGTGGTGGGCATCACCAACCTGCGCCACCTCGCCTCCTTGGTGGCCGACGGTCACGGGGGTGACGAAGTGGGCGTCCACATGGGCGAAGCCTCCTTCGTGCCGGAGACGAAGAAGGTGGCCTCGTTGCTGACTCAGATTCGCCGCAGCCAGGTGCACCTGTTTGTCGTGGTCGACGAATACGGCGGCACGGCCGGCGTGGTGACCCTCGAAGACATCCTCGAAGAGTTGGTCGGTGAGATCACCGACGAATCAGACGTCAAGGCCGCGGTTGTCGAAGAGTCCGACGAGGCCGACGAGAAGAAGTCCAGTGGCCCGTGGGAACTGTCGGGCCGCCTCAACATTGACGATGCCAATACCGAATTTGGCCTGAGCCTGCCCAAGGATGGCTGGGACACCGTGGGTGGCCTCATCCTGGACCTCGCCGGAGGCGTGCCCGAGGAGGGCGACGTCTTTGAGCACGAGCACTACCGGATCACCGTGGTCCGCATGGATAATCGACGCATTGAAGAAGTGTTGATTGAGCGTCGGGAGACACTATGACCCGTTCAGGTTTTTGCGCCATCATTGGCCGCCCCAATGTGGGCAAATCCACCCTGGTGAACCAGGTGGTCGGCACCAAGGTGACCATCACTTCGTCGAGCCCCAACACCACCCGAAACGCCATTCGCGGCATCTTGACCGAGGACGGCGTCCAGGTGATCTTCGTTGACACCCCCGGTCTGCACCGTCCCAAGACGGGCCTCGGCAATCGGTTGAACGCAACCGCCAAGGCCAGTGTCGACGGTGTCGACGTGGTGATGGCCGTCATTGAGGCCGGCAAGGAAATCGGTCCCGGTGACCGCAACGTCATCGCGACGCTGTTGGGCGCGTGCAAGTCGTCGCGTGGCCCCCAGCCCCTGCTGGTCGTCAACAAGATGGACCGCACGAGCCGCGACATCATCGCCGCGCAGCTCATGGCCGCCCAGGCCGCGGTCGATGAGATTGCCCTCGAGCACAACCTGCAAGACGCCGCCAAGCGCGTCGAGTTCTTCCCCGTGTCCGCCAAGACCGGTGAGGGCACCGAGCGCCTCATCGCTTACGTCAAGGAGCGCATGCCCGAAGGGGAGTTGCTGTTTCCCGAAGACGAGGTCTCGGACGTGCCCGAGGCGATGTGGGTCGCGGAGTTGGTGCGCGAGCAGCTCGTTCGCAAGACCAAGCAGGAACTGCCGCACTCCATTCACTGCCGCGTCATCGAGTTCGAGTGGCCCCACGTGGTCGTCGAGATCCTCGTTGAGCGCGAGAGTCAAAAGGGCATGGTGATTGGCAAGGGTGGTCAGTTGCTCAAAGATGTCGGCATCGCCGCTCGTCGCCAGTTGCCCGAAGGCACCTACCTGGAACTCAAGGTCTCTGTGGAGCCGGGCTGGCAGAAGCGCGACGACGTGATGGACCGCTTCGGTCTCTAGTCCTGCGCCTCGCGTAAGTCGCGCAGGAAGGCCGTGACCTCGTCGCGGTTTCGTGTGCGCTTCATCGGTGGCAACTTGCGGAACAGGTTTGCCTTGTAACCGGCGGTAGCCAGACGCGTGTCGAGCACCGCCACGACGCCCTTGTCGGTGGCACTGCGAATCAGGCGTCCCACACCCTGGGCGAGCAGCATCGCAGCGCGGGGCAGGTCCACTTCCATGAAGGGGCTCGCGGCCCGTTCCCGTCGGGCAATCACCAACGGATCGTTGGGCGGATTGAAGGGCAGGCGGTCAATGGTCACCAGTGACAGCGAGTGGCCTGGTACGTCGATACCCTGCCAAAAACTGGTCACCGCGAAGAGGCTGGCTTCGGGCTCGTTGCGGAACTGGTCAATGATGCGCTGGCGCGACAGGGTGCCCTGCACGAGGACCGGGGTGTCGAGCCGAGGCGCGACCGCTTCGGCCACGCGCTGCATCACGCTGCGGTTGGTGAACAACGACAGCGTGCGGCCTCCGGCCGCGGTGATGAGGGTCACGAGCTCTTCAATGATGGCCGCTTCGGCGCCGTCGTCGTTGCGCGGGGGCATGTCGGCGGGGACGTAGAGCAGAGAGTTGGCCGCATAGTCGAAGGGGCTGGCGAAGTGTTGAATGGGCACGTCGCTCAGGCCCAAGGACCGGGGCAGCGTGTCGGGAATCGTGGCACTCGTGAGCACCGCGGTGACGTCACCCCAGAGTTCGTCGCGCAGTCGCGGACCGATGTCGATGATGGAGAGTTCCAGCTCAATCTCGCGCTCACGCTTCACGAGGTAGAGCAGCTCACCCTTTTGGAGTTTGGTCAAGCGCTGCACGTCGCCGAGCAGGTGCGTGATCGGCCCGCTGGCGCGAATCTTGCGCGCCTCGTCGTCGGGGGTGTCACTAGGGATGGCCTTCAAGCCTTCGAGGATCTTGGTCAGGACGGGGATCGACGCTTCGAGTTCGCGCGCGACGTTCGGGCTGGTACCGGTGAGTTCCTCGGCGGCGTACTGGATCTCGAGTTCGGCGCTGAGGCGATCAGCGATGGCGGTGAGCTCACCAGTCACGTCAATGAAGGCGACGCCGAGCATCTGCTTGCCGGCGGCGGCCGCGGCCCGCAGGCGGGCGGGGGAGAGGGAGGTGCCGAGCAGCGACGCGAAGATGTCGAGCACTTCGTGGGCTTCGTCGAACACCACAAAGTCGTGGGCGGGCAGCAGGCCCTTCCCGGACGCGAGGTGTGAGGCGTAGAGGTGCGAGTTGACGATGACGATGTTGCTGCCCGCGGCCAGGTCCTTGGCCTTCTCGTGGAAACAGGTCGCACCCTGTGGGCAGGACATCTTGTGCAGGCACTCCTGGGGGGTGACGGCCAACTGGCGCCAGGCCCGCTCGTCGACCTCGAAGGTCAACTCGTCACGGTCACCGGTCTGGGTGCTGTCGGCCCAGGAGAGGACGCGACGCATCTGGTCGGCGATGCCCTTGGGCACTGCTTCGCCGTCGTCGAACGAGAGCTGGGCGTCCCCACGGACGGCCTCAACACGGTTGCGGCAAAGGTAGGAGTTCTTGCCCTTGAGGACTGCCACGCGGGTCCGCGTCGCGGCCTTCGCCACGGTGGGGGCGTCCTTGGAGGCCAACTGGTCCTGCAGGTTCTTGGTGGCGGTGGCGATGACCACGCGCTGGCCGGTCAGAGCCGAGGGAACCAGGTAGGCCAACGACTTACCGACACCGGTGCCGGCTTCGACGATGACGTGCTCGCGCGTGGTGAAAGCGGCGGCGATAGCGGCGACCATGTCGCGCTGACCCTGACGACTCTCACCACCGCCGGGGAGGTGATCTGTGATCTGATCCAGTAGCGCCAGGGCTTCACTGGTGTCGACCTCGACGGGTGGCGCAACGGTGCGCGTTGCGACCTCGTCGGGCGCCTCCTCGTAGGGGAAGTCGTCGTCGGGATCAAAAGTATTCACCCCCAAACCCTAGGGGCGCCACGGGGAGGCCCTCGCCACGACTAGTTTTTATCTGTGCCCGATCCTCGCCCCGTGGCTATCGCTCCCGAACTGCTGGCCGGTCACGTCCCCGCCCACATTGGCGTGGTGATGGACGGTAATGGCCGTTGGGCCCAGCGTCGCGGCCTGCCCCGCACGGAGGGACACGGCGCCGGTGAGGCCGCACTGGTCGACACCACTTACGGCGCCCTGGCCCTCGGGGTCAAGGCCCTCACCGTGTACGCCTTCTCCACCGAGAACTGGCGTCGGCCCGTTGACGAAGTTCGGTACCTCATGAACTTCAACCGCTCCCTGCTCGAGCGCCGTCAGCACGAACTTCACGAGGTCGGGATTCGCATTGTGTTCTCCGGCCGTCGCGACTGGCGCGTCCCCAAGGGTGTGCTCAAGCGCATGGACGAGGCCTCCGAGCTGACCAAGAACAACAAGGCCATGACCCTGAACATCGCCTTCAACTACGGCGGCCGAGCGGAAATCATCGATGCCGTGAAGTCCCTCATTGACGAGGGCTACTCGTCGCGCCGTATCGACGAAAAGGCCATTGCCGAGCGGCTCTACCACCCAGAACTGCCCGACCCCGACCTGGTCGTGCGGACTTCGGGGGAGTACCGGATGTCCAATTTCTTGATGTGGGAGAGCACCTACGCCGAATTGGTCTTTACCGACGTCCTGTGGCCGGACTTCCGTCGCGAGGACTTGTATGCGGCCGTGGCCGAGTTTCAGCAGCGCGAACGTCGCTTTGGGGGTCTTGAATCATGAAGGTAACAAAGACCGTTGCGGTTATCGCACTCCTGCTCTACATCGGCCTCTGGGTTCTCGCCGCCAACGGCGCCACGATTCTGATCGAGCCACTGGCTATCCCGCTGATCCTCGCGATCCTGGTGGCGGTGCTGGTCTGGTTCCAGCGCTTCATGGGCTTTCGCCCCCGTTCGCCCAAGTTCCAAGAGCCGAAGGACCCCAAGGACACCGAGTGAAAGAGCTCGCCGACGACGCCGTCGTTCTGCGGACCTACAAATCGGGCGAGGCCGACCGGGTGTGTGTGCTCTGGACCAAGGAGCACGGCAAGGTCCGCATTCTCGCCAAGGGGGTGCGCAAGACCAGCTCCCGCATGGGTGGCTCGCTCGAGCCCATGGCCCACGTCAAGGTTGACCTCGTCAAGTCACGCGGCGATCTCTTTGTGACCCGCAACGTGGTCCACCTCAACCGCTTTACAACGCTGCGCGCCTCCTACGACCGCATCGCCGCCGGACTCGGCGTCGTGGAAGTTGTGGACGCGATTCCCGCCGAAGAAGAGGCCGACGAGGGCATCTACGACCTGCTGGTGCGGGTGCTTGGCACTCTCGACACCGAGGAGTACTTTCCCGCCCTGGTGCCCACCTCGTTCTTTCTCCGACTCCTGGCCCACGACGGGTCCTCCCCAGTGGTTACGTCGTGCGTGAACTGTGGGAGTCCGGGACCACTGGTCGCCTTCAACGCCGAGGTCGGGGGCACCCTGTGTTCCGCCTGTCGCTCGGGGGTGACGGTGTCACCGGTGGCGGTGGGCCTGCTCCAGCGCATTCTGGGCGGCCAGCTGGCCGCCGTCCTTCGCGAACGAGACCCCGAGGGGGCCGGTGAAGTGCAGGCGCTGGCCTCGCACGCCATTGAAGTGCACTTCGGGCGTCGCCTTAAGGTCAATCGCGCCTCAACACCGTTAGCCTCAAACGAATAACTATGCCGTCGATCTTCTGGTTCCGCCGCGACCTCCGCCTCGCTGACAACCCCGCGCTTCTGGCTGCCGTGGCGGCCGGTGACGGCGACGTGGTGCCACTCTTCATCATTGACCCCGCCCTGCTGGCCAGCGTGGGCCCCTCACGGGCCAGTTATCTGGTCGCGACGCTGCGGGCGTTGTCTTACTCGTTAGAGGGTCGACTGGTGCTGCGCGTCGGCGAGCCGGCCGAGGTGCTGACCGCCACTGCGGCGGAAGTGGGCGCGACGGCAGTCTTCGCCACGACGGACTTCGCGCCGCGGGGTCGCCAGCGTGATGACGCCACGGCCGCAGCGTTGGCTGAGCGTGGTCTGACGCTGCACTTCGTCGACAGCCCCTACGTTGTCGCGCCGGGCACGGTGGTGACTAAGGCCGGGACACCGTCCAAGGTCTTTACCCCGTTCCGTCGCTACTGGGAACTGGAACCACGTCCCGCCCCTCAGCCGGCACCGAGCGGCGTGCGGTGGCACCATGGTGCATCGGTGGCGCCGGACGTCATCATGACGCTGGCCGGCACCAAGCGACCTGACTACTTCGGTGATCTGCCCGACGACCCACCCAAGGTGCTGCCACCGGCGGGGGAGGCCGGGGCGCACGCACTGCTCAACACGTTCTTGTCGCAGGTGGACGCCTACGACGAGCAACGAAATCTTCCCGGCGTCGAGGGGACATCACGTCTTAGCCCCCACCTGCGCTTCGGAACGATTCACCCGCGCCAGGTCCTGGCCGCGACTGACGGATCATCGCGAGGCTCCGAGGTCTTCCGCTCGGAGATCGCCTGGCGCGAGTTCTACGCCGACGTGCTGTGGCACAACCCGACGTCGACCTGGGCACCGTTGCAGGAGCGCATGGCCGACCTGCGCGTCGATACCGACGCCGCGGCGGTCGAGCGTTTTCAGACGTGGGCCCGCGGCGAAACGGGCTACCCGATCGTGGACGCCGGCATGCGTCAACTGCTGGCCGAGGGGTGGATGCACAACCGCGTGCGCATGATCACCGCTTCGTTCCTCGTGAAGCACCTGCACCTCGACTGGCGCTGGGGGGCCTCATGGTTCATGTGGCGACTTATCGACGGCGACGTGGCTTCGAACCAGCACGGGTGGCAGTGGACGGCCGGCACCGGCACCGACGCCTCGCCCTTCCACCGCGTCTTCAATCCCACCCTGCAGGCCGAACGCTTCGATCCCGATGGTCGCTACGTTCAGCGCTGGATCCCCGCGTTGCGCGACGTGCCGGCACCTCAGTGCCTGCAGCCGGGCGGGGGAGAGGGACTACTGACCCCACTTGGGTACGTGGCCCCGATGGTGGACGCCAAGGCCGAGCGAGATGAGGCCCTGCGCCGATTCGCCGAGGTGCGAGGCGTGGCCCAATGACCGAGACCTTCGGCGTCTACATCCACGTCCCTTTTTGCGCGCACCGGTGCGACTACTGCGCCTTCGCCACCTACGACGACCGCGACCATCTCCGCGACGACTACGTGGCCGCGGTGTTGCAAGAGATCGCCGACGCGCGGGCCGCTGGCCTGCCCGCCGCCACCTCCGTCTTCTTTGGTGGGGGCACGCCGTCGCGCCTCACCCCTGAACAACTGCTCTCAATTCTCCACGCACTAGAGCGCACCGACGACTGTGAAGTAACGGTCGAGTGCAACCCCGAAGACGCGACCGAAGAGCGCCTCACCGCCTACCGCGATGGGGGCGTGACGCGGATGAGCTACGGCGTGCAGTCGACCCAGCCGGCCGTGCTGGCGGATCTGGGCCGTCGCCACGGCACGATGGCCCACGAACACGTCGCCGCCTTGACCCACGCGGTGGGTTTTGCCAGTTGGAATATGGACTTGATCGTGGGCTCGCGCAGTGAAACCCTCGACGACGTGCGTGCGACCTTGAACGATTTGTTGTCACTCGACAACCCGCCGCCACACATCTCCTGTTACGCCCTCACCCCCGAGCCGGCCACCCCACTCGGGCAGGACCCAGCGCGCCACCCCGATGAGGATGAGACGGCCGACGCCTACGACCTCGTCGGTGAGGTGCTCGAGGCCCACGGGTACGAGTGGGAGGAGATCTCGAACTGGGCCAAGCCCGGTCACGAGTGTCGCCACAACCATGTCTATTGGGATAACGACAACTACCGGGGCTTCGGGTCGGCCGCCCACAGTCACATCGACGGCCGACGGTTCTGGAATGTCCGGACTCCCGACCGCTACATCACCATGGTGCAGGCCGGCCAGTCGCCACTCGGCGGCGAGGAGCTCCTGAGCGACGAGGTGCGGGCCTTCGAGCGTGACTCCCTGGCCCTGCGCACGCGCCGCGGCGTGCCCAAGGAGGCCTTCGCCTCCCTGGAGGAGGTAGCCCACCTGGTGCGCGTGCAAGACGGCATGGTCACCTTGACCCCACCAGCACGACTGGTGGCCAATCAGGTCATTTTGCGCCTGAAGTCAGCCCGCTAGGGCGCACCGGAAGCGCCGTCCTTCGCACGACCGGAATTACCACGTCAACTAGCCTTAAGGCATGTCCGACGCACAGACCCCCGACTCCGATCTTCTCGACAAGGTCATCAATTTGGCCAAGCGACGGGGATTCATTTTCCAGTCCGCAGAGATCTACGGTGGCTTCCGTTCCACCTACGACTACGGCCCCCTCGGCGTCAACATGCTGCGTAACGTCAAGAACGCCTGGTGGAAGACGATGGTCCAGATGCGTCACGACGTGGTCGGCCTCGACGCCGCCATCCTCGGCCCACCCGCCGTCTGGGCCGCCTCGGGACACCTCGAGACCTTCACCGACCCACTGGTTGACTGCCTCAAGTGCCACGGACGCTTCCGTGAGGACAAGATTGACGGCGTCTGCCCGACCTGTGGTTCGACCCAGTTCACCGAGTCGCGCGCTTTCAACCTGATGTTCAAGACTCAGGCCGGTCCGGTCGAGGGTGACGGCGCCACCGCCTACCTGCGCCCCGAGACGGCCCAGGGCATGTTCACCAACTTCATGAACGTGCTCACCACGTCCCGCAAGAAGCCCCCGTTTGGTATCGCCCAGGTGGGAAAGTCGTTCCGCAACGAGATCACCCCGCAGAACTTCGTGTTCCGCACCCGTGAGTTCGAGCAGATGGAACTGGAGTTCTTCGTGCCACCGGCCGAGGCCGACGAGTGGTACCGCTACTGGATCGAACAGCGCTTCAACTGGTACCTCGACCTCGGCATTCCCGCGGACCAGCTGCGTCTCCACGAGCACGCCAAGGAAGACCTCTCGCACTACAGCCGTGGCACCACGGACGTGGAGTACCTCTACCCGTGGGGCTGGGACGAGCTCGAAGGCATCGCCAACCGCGGTGACTACGACCTGACCCAGCACTCCACGCACTCGGGCACCAAGCTCGAGTACTACGACCAGGCCGCCAACGAGCGCTACACGCCCTACGTGATCGAGCCGGCCGCCGGTGCCACCCGCGCCATGATGGCGTTCCTGCTCGCCGCCTACCACGAGGACGAGGTCGAGGGCGAAGTCCGCTCGGTACTGCGTCTGGACTGGCGTCTGGCGCCCTACCAGGTGGCCGTGCTGCCCCTGTCGAAGAAGCCCGAGCTCGAAGGCGTCAGCGAGCAGGTGCTCAGCCTTCTGCAGCCCCACTTCAGTTGCGACTACGACGTCACCCAGTCCATCGGTCGTCGCTACCGCCGCCAGGACGAGGTCGGTACCCCGTTCTGCATCACGGTCGACTTCGACTCACTCGAGGACCACGCCGTGACCGTTCGTGACCGCGACACCACCGAACAGGTTCGCGTGCCGATCGCCGACTTGCTGGCGACGTTGCGTGAGCGCACCGGTCAGGCATGATTGACGAGTGGCACGTTCGCGCACGGAGCTTCGGCGCCGTCGCTCGTCGCTACGACACCTTTCGTCCCGCCCCACCACGTGAGGCCGACGAACTCTTCGGCGACCTCCACGACGCCCGCGTTCTGGAGCTAGCCGCCGGAACGGGACTCGTTACCCGCACGCTGGAACGACTGGGCGCTGTCATCACGGCTCTCGAGCCTGACGCTGAGATGCGCGCGGTGCAGGCCGAGCTTTCGCCGGCGGTGACTGTCGTGGGTGGCGTGGCCGAAGTCCTGCCCTTTGAAGACGCCAGTTTTGACGTGGTTATGGCCTCGTCGGCGTGGCACTGGTTTAATCAGCCCGTCGCCACGCTCGAGTGCGCCCGCGTGCTGGCGACTCAAGGCACGTTGGTGCTCAGCGGTAACAGCCTCGACACCTCGATCGACTGGGTGGCCGCCTTGGGGGCCCTGCGAGACAGCGGTGACCAGCGCTACGGAGCCGACGTCGCGAGCCAGGTGCCGAACGATGGTCCCTTCCGTTTTGAGGACACCCGGGTCTGCCGCTACCAGTGGCCTCGCACCGTGGACGAGGTCGTGGGGCTACTGGGCACCTATTCCGGTGTGGTGGTGCGCCCCGAGGCCGAACAGGCCGCTCTCGAAGCCGAGGCGCGCGCCATTGTCGCTCCTCACGTGACTAACGGGCAGTTGGTGCTTCCGATGTCCTTTACGGTTTCGCGTTTCACCAAGACGGCCTAAGCCGTCGCCGCTAGGCCGCGCGGCGGTACTTGCGGGTGGCCAGTGGTCCGAGCACCACGAGGGCGCCGAGTCCCCACGCGAGGGCGATCCACGACGAGTGCCCGTGGGGCGTACCGAGCATGAGGCCACGCACCGCGTCCGCCGTCTGCGTGACGGGCTGGTTGCGGGCGAAGGCCTGCAGCCACGAGGGCATGGTCTGCACCTGCACGAAGATTGACGACGCGAAGGTCAACGGAAAGATCAACGGAAAGGTCATGGCCTGGGCCGTCTCGGAGTTCGGGGCGGCGAGCCCCACGTAGGCGAAGCCCCACGACAGGCAGTAGGCAAACAGCAACAACAGGACGCAGGCCTGGATGTAGGCGATGAAGCCACCACCGGGGTTGAAGCCCACCAGGAAGCCGATGCCCGTGATGACTACGAGAATCAAGAGGTTGCGAGCCAGGTCGGCGAGGGTGCGTCCGGCCAGCACGGCCATGCGGGCCATTGGCAGGGCGCGGAAGCGCTCCACGAGGCCCTTCTGCAGGTCGTCGGCGAGACCAATAGCGGTGCCGACGGCACCGAAGATGGTCGTCTGCACCAGGATGCCCGGAATGAGGTAGTTGACGTAGGTGCCGATACCGCCACGAATGGGAATGGCGCCACCGAAGACGTAGCGGAATAACAACACGAACATGATTGGCTGGATGATGGCGAATACCAGTGAGGTGGGGATGCGAATCAGCGCGAGGATGTAGCGGCGAGCAATCGTCAGCGTGTCGCTGATGGCCCACTTGAGTGAGCCGTGCTGGGCGAGGGGAGTGGCGCTCATTTGGCGTCCTTTCGGGTGGTGGTGGGCTCGTCCTCGGCCTTGTGACCGGTGAGAGACAAGAAGACGTCGTCGAGGCTGGGTTCACGCAGGTTCAGACCACTAATGGTGAGTCCCGCCCCGTCGAGTCGACGCAGGGCGTCGGCGGCGGCACTCGGGCCATCGTGCAGGGTGAGCTCAATGCGTGATCCCTCAACAACGGGCTCCTGCTTCGAGAGGTCGCGCACGAGCGGCAGGCCGGCCTGGGCATCGGTGGTCGAGGCGAAGGACAGCGCCAGCACGGTGGTGCCGAGCTGGGCCTTGAGTTCGGCGCTGGTGCCCTGAGCAATTATTTGGCCCTTGTTGAGCACCACGAGCTGCTTGGCCAGGCGGTCGGCCTCTTCGAGGTACTGCGTGGTCAGCAACACCGTGGTGCCGCCCTCGACGAGCTGCTCGATGATGGTCCAGAGGTCCTGACGGCTCTGGGGGTCAAGACCAGTAGTGGGTTCGTCGAGGAAGAGAATCGGCGGACGGGCCACCAAGGCCGCGGCGAGGTCGAGGCGACGGCGCATACCGCCGGAGTAGCCCTTCAAGGTGCGGTTGCCGGCCTCAGTCAGACCGAACTGCTCGAGGAGCTCCTTGGCCCGGGCGACGACGGTGGCCTTGGGCATGTGGTTCAGTGAACCGATCATGCGAAGGTTCTCGAAACCGGTCAGGTTCTCGTCCACTGTGGCGTACTGGCCGGCGAGGCCGATGCGGCGACGGACCTCGTTGGGCTGCTTGACGACGTCGAAGCCTTCGACAGTGGCCACACCAGCGTCGGGGGTCAGGATGGTCGACAGGATGCGGACCATCGTGGTCTTGCCGGAGCCGTTCGGGCCTAGCAGTCCGAAGACTTGACCACGGGGGACCTGCAAGGAAACCCCGCGAAGGGCCTTCACCTCACCGTCTTTGAATGAACGAACAATGTCGTGGGCCTCTACGGCGAACTCGGTCATGTGGCGATTCTAGGGAACGAGCGGTGCCCGTGATGCCGTTGGGGCAGAAAACCACTACCTTCTACATATGGCAATTTCAGAGGGCGAGATCGCGCAGGTACGTGCCGCCACGGACATTGTCGCCCTTATTACCGAGCAGGTGGCCCTCAAAAAGAGTGGTCGCCGCTGGAGTGGCCTCTGTCCGTTCCACACCGAAAAGTCCCCGTCGTTCTCGGTGAACGCCGAAGAGGGCCGCTACTACTGCTTCGGTTGTCGCGCCGCTGGCGACCAGATCACGTGGGTGCGCGAAATGATGCACCTCGACTTCATGGAAGCGGTGCGACTCTTGGCCGACCGCGCCGGCATCACCCTGCACGAGGACGATTCGGCGGCCCCGGCGCGCAAGGAGAAGGCCGAGTTCATGGCCGCCATGGATCAGGCCGTTACCTGGTACCACGAGCGCCTCATCAATGGCCCCGACGCCCGTCCGGCGCGGGAGTACCTCAAGTCCCGGGGTATTAACGGGGACATTGCTCGCCAGTTCAAACTGGGCTGGGCCCCCGACGAGTGGGACGCGGTGAGCACCGGGCTCAACCTGTCGCCCAAGGTGCTTGAAGGCACGGGCCTCGGCTTCGTCAACAAGCGTGACCGCCGCCAAGATGCCCTACGGGCCCGCGTCATCTTTCCCATCTTTGACACCTCGGGTAAGGCCATTGCCGTCGGTGGGCGCATTCTGCCCGGGGCCAATGCCACGCCCCGACCCGACGGCTACGTCGAGCCCAAGTACAAGAACTCGCCAGAGACGGCGATCTACTCCAAGCGCCGCACCCTTTACGCCCTGAACTGGGCCAAGGACAACGTCATCAAGACCGGTGAGATCATCGTCTGCGAGGGCTACACCGACGTCATTGCCTGCTTCATGGCCGAGATGCCCCGCGCGGTGGCCACCTGCGGAACCGCACTGGGCGAAGAACACTTCCGCGTAATGAAGAACTTCGCCAAGCGCATCGTGCTCGCCTACGACGCCGACAATGCCGGCCAGTCGGCCGCTGCCTCGGTCTACCAGTGGGAAAAGTCCCACGACGTGGATGTGGCTGTCGCTCGTCTGCCGAAGGGCTCTGACCCCCACGAGCTGGCCATGTCTGACCCCCAGGCATTGCGCGACGCTATTGCCAATGCCGTGCCCTTTCTGCAGTTCCGTTTGGAGCGCGTGCTCGACGCCGCCCAGATTCAAACCCCCGAAGGCCGCGCCCGGGCCGCCGAGGCCGCACTGCGCGTCTTGGCCGAGCACCCCAGCGACATTGTGCGCGACCAGTATCTGGTCATGGTGGCCGATCGACTTCGTCTCGACGTCGCGACGCTGCGACCACGCGTGCTCGATCTGGTGCGAGGCGTCACGACCACTGCCGCACCGCAGCCAACGGCCGCCCCTCGTCGGAGTGACCCGCTCCCGCGGCCGGGCCTTGAGGCGCTGCGCCTCCAACTGTTCTTCCCCGACGCCGTCGCGGGGCGACTGGCTGGGCCGCTGTTCGCCAATGAGATTCAGCGCACCATCTTCGAGGGTCTCTCCTCGGGGGCCAGCGTGAGTGAAGTCGTTGATCGTCTCGAGGCCTCGGGGGAGAGCGAGGCGGCGGCCACGCTGGCTGAACTGTCGGTCACCGAACTCGACCGCACGTACACCAGCGATGACGTCACCGCCGTGGTGGCCCAGTTGCTGCGCGCGGCGGTCGCGGTCGCACTCAAGGACGTCGAACGCGAGTTGCGCAACGGGTCGCTGGACGCCACGGTCGCCATGGCGACCATTCGTGACGTCAAGGAGCGGGTGGCGATGCTGGGCGACCCTCAAGCGCCCACGATCGAAATTGAACTTCGCGATTGGCTGGTGTCACGAGCCGCGGAGGTGTCGTGAGCACGGTGGCCGGACTGCGTCTGTTGCCGCCGCTGACGGTGGAGCAGGAGCGCGAGTTACTGCCAAAGATTGCCCGTGGCCGCGACGCCGCTGCCCAGCTCGCCGCCGGCTCGCTCAATGCTGCCGACGCCCGTCGCCTTCGCCGGTACGTGAATGAGGGAGCGGACGCCGAAACGACCTTGTTGTGTGCGACGCTCGGGCTCGTGCGGCGCCGGGTCAAAGAGCGGGGATTCTCTTTCGCCAATGAGGACCTGGAGCTCGCCGGCGTGGAGGGTCTGGTCAATGCCCTGCACCGCTTCGACGCCTCAAAGGGAACGCGCTTCTCGACCTACGCCTACGCCTGGATCACCAAATTGGTCAACCAGGCCATTCGACAGCAGGCCGGCCTCTCGGAATACGAGATGGAATTGCTGCTCAAATTACAGAAGCTTCTGCGCACCGACGTGTCGCGAAGGTTCGGCCCCAAAGAGGTGGCGGCCAAGCTCGGCATTTCCCTGGCGCTCGCTCGCGACGTGATTGAACTCAATCACCGCTTCGCGGATCGGGCCGCCGAAGAAATCACGGCTGACAGCACGCTGCCCCAAAGGAGCGTCGAAATGTCCGAGGCGCCCAAGTGGGTCATTGACGAACTCAAGGAACTCTGTGGCAAGGAGTTCGACGCCTTCTGGCAGTTTGCCCACAAAACTATGAGCCTCGAAGAAATTGCCGCCACGCGCGGCATTTCACGTCAAGCCATGACCAAGCGACTGGAAAAGTGTCGGCAGGCGGTTCGGGGCAGCGCCCGGGCCAAGGACCTACAGGCCTGGCTCGACGAGCAATAGCCCTTTCGACTGGTGCTAAGGTTGGGTGCCCTCGGGTTCATTCCCAGATAGCTCAATTGGCAGAGCAAGCGACTGTTAATCGCTAGGTTGCAGGTTCGAGTCCTGCTCTGGGAGCCACTTTTTGGAAGCAGTGTTCCAGCCTGCTGCCTTTACGACCGTTGCGTGTGGGATTTTCCATGTTGCCTATCGGATGCTTTACAAAGTCTGCCCGATGTGGAATATTTCATTTATTCCAATTCTGATGCTTCTGGGCATCAAAGGGGGGTGCGGGTTGTATTTCGGTTCGACGCGATTTCGACGCTATTTGTCGTATTCTCACCCGAGAATCTGTGGCGCCCTGTTTTTGATTTTTTCTCTTAGCTTCGGAGTCGGGGCCATTGGAGTCACCTCGAGCTTTGCAGCCGGATCCCAACTTCAACTTCCGGCCGGCAGTTCCTTTTTTGCTGAGTACGGGCAATCAATTTGGGCTGTTCAAAGTCAAACCAACCACGTGACGATACTGTCATCAGCATCCGGTCAAACTCAGACATCAATTCAAGTTGGTGCTGACCCAGTAGCGGTCTCTTTCGATTCGAGTCATGCTTGGGTGGCAAATAGGAACTCGAACTCCGTTTCAGAAATCAATACCTCGACGCTTCGCGTTATCCAAACCATTCGAGTTGGCTTGTCGCCAGACAATTTGGTTTCTGATGGTGCTGACGTTTGGGTCGCAAATTCGAGCTCGAACAATGTGAGTGAAATTTCAGTACTGACCGGAAGGGTTGTTAATACAATTGCGGTTGGACAAAATCCCTCCTCGATCACCGAACAGGCTGGTGACATATGGGTTGCAAACTATGCCTCAAATAATGTTTCTGTCATAGCAATAAATTCGGCAAAAGTGATCGCGACAATTGCAGTTGGGGCCGGACCAACTTCAATATCCTCTGATTCGCTCTGGGTCTGGACGGCAAACTATTCGTCCAATTCAATTAGTCAGATTTCGGTACCCGGAATACAGTTGGTGCAGACCGTTGCATTGCAAATTCAACCAACATCAATTTCGTCGTCATCGGGGCAAGTTTGGGTGTCTGGTGGCAGTAGTAACACCGTCGTTTATTGGGATGCCGTGGGGTCTGAGTCGCCGCTTTATCTCACTTTAAGTGGACCGTCATCCGAAATAGATTCGCAAGGCCAAAGTGCGTTGAATCTAGTTACTCAAACTGGTGTTCTCACCGAAGTAATTGGGCCATCAGTGCCGAACACTCCAGTCATCCAAAATATTCCAAATTACGGAATATTTGGCTCGGCGTGGACTCCGAACATCAGAACAAACAGCGATGGCTTGATTTCTGTAACATCACTTACGCCGACGGTCTGCTCAAGTAGCGATCCTTCTGGAAACGTGCAATTCATTGGCGTTGGAATGTGTTCGTTACAGGCCGAGTCTGCTGCTTCGCAGTACTACTTCGCTGGATCCGGAGTAGTTCAAAATTTTCCGATAGCACCCAAGGCCCCCTCTTTCAATTTAGGAGACGTGCCGAGAACTGGAATCGTTGGCGAAATCCTGAATGTTGAAGTTGTTGACCAAGACAACATTTCAGCGCAGCCTCAGTCCCTGACCCCGAACATTTGCAGCGTCGGTGGCCCTACGAACACCTTGACTCTTTTGTCTACGGGCAATTGTCTGATTGTATTTTTTGCTCCAGCAAGTGGTGACTATGCATCAGGCAACTCTGCGCCTTGGGTCATTGAGGTCGATAAGGCTCCGCAGCAAGCTCTCAACTTTGCGCCAGGCCCTTTAAATCAAAGTGTCGGCGTTCCAGTTCTGCTTTCTACTATTGGTGGATCGTCGGGCTTGCCTGTGATATTCACCACTAAATCAAGCGGCTGTTCGATTGCCCTGGAAACGCTCACTTCCACTCAAGCGGGAACATGCGTGGTGGTTGCCACGGAGCCTGGTGGGGCGAATTATCTCGATGCTTCCGCAACGCAAGATTTCATATTCACTCCACCAGCCCCAGCTGCTCCCGTTATCTCGAATTCAATTCGGAGCGGGCTAGTGAAGTCGCTGATTGGACTTCAGGAAGCCGGAGCGCCAGCAAAAGACGTCTCATGGTCTGTCACTGGAACAGGATGCTCAATTGCGGGGCGCCACCATACGGCTGTTTCCGATTTACGCATCGGATCGTGTGTTGTGACCGCGACCGACACCGTGACTGGATTGAGCTCCGACCCGGCTACCTTTACCTTCACGGGGATCGCTCAGGCACCGGTAACGGTTTACGTCAACAGTCCTCTGGCGCTCAATCAGCCAATTGACCTCGTCGCGTTCGGTGGATCGGGCGGGGGAGCCTTTTCGTTTGCGCTCGTCCCTGGATCGGTGAATTCGGCGTCATGTTCTTTGAGTGGGGCGAAGTTGATCGCGACGACTGCTGGGGAGTGTACGGTCGAAGCAACGCGGGGAGCGCACGCCCGTTACGCGCCGGTGGTGTCGGCGCCACTGACCTTGCAGTTCAGCCCAACGGCCTAGCTCGTTGGCGGCGTTCCGAAGGCGTATACGGGACGCAAGCCATTCTTGATCTCCCGTCGCACCAGGTACTGGGCGAGGGGGAGGTCGTGCGCGTGCGTCACACCGATGCACCGAGTCTTGGTGGGGAGGACATCAAAGGTGAATCCCTCACGGTCCATGACATTGGCAACAAAGGTGGGGAGAAGGACTTCGTCGCTCAGGGCAAAATCGTGTTCCTCAACCGCACGTTGCAGGAACGGCCAGACGGTGGGCTGAAAACCCCAGAGATTCATCGACACCAAGGTGTCGTCGGCCAGGAGACGAGGCTCGAGGTCATCGTCAGCGACGAAGCCCTCAGGCTGGAACGTCACGTTGCGGCGCTCGGTTACTTCGACCAGTCGATTGTCGGCAACTTCGCAAACGCCACGTGACACGGGAAGGTCACCAATGAGCGAGTTTTCGAGCTCGAACGCCACCAGGCAGCAGTTGGTTGAACTCTTCAGGTGTGACGAGATCAAGTTGAAGGCTTCGGGGCCATAGACGTCGTCGGCGTTGGACACCGCAAACGCACGGCCTTCGCCAACCTGCTCACGGGCCGACAGGACTGCGTCCACGGTGCCACGCAGCGACTCCTGGTAGGCGTACGAGACTTTGTGGGTCTTGGGCCAGAAGGCGTCGACGTGTTCGATGATTGTCGGTCCCGTTTCGCGGTTGAGAACAATCACGAATTCAGAGAATCCCGCGTTGATGGCGTCGGCACCGATGAGGTCAATAACGCCCTCGCCGTGACGGCCAATAGGGGCCAATTGCTTGACGCCGCCGTAGCGGCGGGCACGGCCGGCGGCCAAAATGACTAAAACTGGTCCGCTCACGTAACGATACTAATCAGCCCACTAATGGCGAAATTGGGGAACAAAAACTTTTCCCTAAAAATCCCTCAGGAGATGACAAATCGACTGTGCAGCACTAGCGTGGAAATAGATGAAATCCGCCACCGCTCGCATCCGCCTTCGGAGGGCCCTTTGACAGTCGATCCGGTATTGGCCAGCCTGGGCCTGAGTCCCGCAGATGATCTCAGTGCGGAACCTACCGAACTCATTGGTCGTTTGACCATCATGCATTCCGATGAGGCCGACGCAATCTGGAGTACCAACGACGGTGGGGAAGTGGCTGGCCGGCTGCGCTTGGCCCGCACCCTGAAACTCAAGCCCGTGGCCGGGGACTGGGTCGTGGTCAAGGGTGAGCGTGTCGTCAAGGTCTTTCCCCGCCGAAACGAGTTGCGACGAACGCAAACGCACGGCCGACCACCACAAGTCCTCGGCGCCAATGTAGACATTGTCTTTATCGTGGTGCCGCTGCATTCTGATCTGCACCAGCGCATGGTGGAGGGCCTGACGGCCATGGCCCTCGACGCCGGAGCGCGACCAGTATTGGTGATGTCAAAGAGCGACGAAGGCGAAGCAGCCAGTGAGATTGCCTCGCTCGTCGCTCGGATGCAGAAATTGGTTGGTGATGTTGAGGTGATTGTGACGTCGGCCGCAACGGGCAGCGGGGTCGAGGACCTTCGATCGCTCTTGGGTCCAGGTGTGACAGGTGTCCTGCTCGGCGCCTCCGGCGCGGGGAAGACGTCGCTCCTCAATGCACTTGAGGGATCGAGTGAACTCACCAGAACGTTGAGTCGTACCGGCGAGGGGCGCCACGCCACGAGCACGCGCAAGCTCTACCG